>Ga0307513_10000231_pt1 | contig 81259 bp, 95 predicted proteins | sample 15_EM_MG_FD_202174 | JGI IMG/M metagenome (GOLD analysis project Ga0307513, IMG submission 202174) | Populus trichocarpa ectomycorrhiza microbial communities from riparian zone in the Pacific Northwest, United States - 15_EM | ecosystem: Host-associated > Plants > Roots > Unclassified | place...
ACTCAACAACTTCAGTTCAGGCAGGGCTTGCACTGAACCGGGCTCATAACCTGTGAAATTGCGTAGGTTTTAGCAGCGGAATTGTTGATTGATTGACCTATCTCAATAGACAATGACAGACACAACTCTCATATAGCCACCCTTCCCGCACACAGACATTGTACACAACCAAGTGACAAGGAAGACTGTTCTAGGGTAGCGCATGAGAACAAAGAAAGACTAAAACAACAAAGGAAACAATAAAGTAGCATAACGCAACAAGTTCGGGTGTGATGCTGTCAAAATAATTCGATGGCCGGCCGGTCGTGGGCTCGAGGAGAGTTCAAACGCCGGCTAATAGGGAAAAAAGGCTTGGTCCGCTTGCACAGAAACGTATTCTGGTGGCGCACGCCTCTGGTTCCCTTTCTCCGCATATCTGGCTAATTCCTTATGAGGAGGCAACCAAACATAATCAACGCGTTCGCCTGTTAGATTGGCGGCACCCGGAGAGCAAGGCTTTGACATTCCCGACCCGGAAGGGAGAGAGGATAATTTATCCTTTTTTTGCCCTCCCTTCATCCGGTGCTGTTGGTCTGGGTTTGTATAACGTTGCGTTCGGGCTCAGTTGGTACATGTATCTACATCCCGCCCCGGCGCAGACATACGTTGGCTGTGGACTCACTGAAGGCTAACTTGGTGTTGAGTACGGTGGGTTGGAGGGAACAGTAGGGTTTACTGACACAAGCAGGAGGTCGCCATTCCCTACTGTGTGGTGTCCATCTTGGTGATGGTTTTGGGTTGACGGATACATCAATTCTGTGAAATCTCTTCAGAGCACCCGCATGCCGCATCAGTATCTGAGGTGCCTCTGCGATGCTTAGTGCCTACTCGGGGAGGGCTTTCGTTGGTAGTAGGGATACAGGGGGTCTATCAAGTGAAATCGCGATCCAGGCTGACTTGCGCACCCCGTATAAGCTTTCTCCAATTTCACTTAGAGGCAATAAATACAAGTTACAGGCGCATGGAACCCGAACACTTGAGTCCGAATTTTGTATGGACGGTCAGATGCGCATGGATAATTTACAATACAAAAGTTTTATCCTTGCCCTTTCCTGTACTAAAGAATAGTTACGTCGGGGATACTAGCTATTGAATTCGAGGAACATTTGTCCTCTGACGAAGGAAGCGAGTGCTCCGGAGGCAGTGCATAGATATTCACTGGAACACCCCGTTCCCTGATCTACTAATATCATGAGAGAGTACTATGATTGGATACGGTTGTCCTTTTTTACTAAAGATAAAGTATCAGACGCCTGAACTGTCTTATTTTCTGAAGAAGCAGTTAAAAGATCAAGAAGAAAAAGTATTATCGGCCAGTTCCTATGGCCTAATGGCTTAGGAGACTGGTCCGCTAATTTGAAACAGGGACCATCATGAGTTCGAATCCGGGGGGCAGTGGAGTAGTCGAGCATTAAAAACAATGCTCGGCGAACCACTTTTTTGGTGGGGAGGTAGGTCTAGGGTTTGTGATGCCCTTGGGCCAATTCCCGCCAAATTTTGCGGAGGGGCTGCTGGCTAGTGTTCGGGTACTATATGCCCGTAACATGCAAGCCCTTAAAAGTAGGGGTATCTAGGAGATCTGAACGGGGAGTTCCTTGTTAGCTCCATATGGTGCCGAATCGCCGAGGGACATTGGATGACAAAGTGAGGAGGGGGTTACAGTTAATATATAACTAAACTGCCTGGGGCTGAGAACTTGATAGTTTTAGACTCTTAAAAGTGGGGGATTTTGTTGTATTATTTCTCAACGATCCGGTCGAGCTTTGGGTCTTATGGAGCGAAAGAGCTCCTGTACACTGAATGTTTCTGGTCAATGTGGTAACCCTCGTTGAAGATTTTTGCTACTGACCTCAGAAATCAGGATCTTATAAGGCCATGTATGCAATACTGCTACCATTTCAGGTATCTAGACTTTCTCTACCACCTCTGCTCCCCCACTAGTTGCCGTAGATTAGTTTTCTCTGGCGCTTTGTAGTGTTTGGCATCCAATGTTTGCTAGAACCCCTTGATAATTTGTTGAGGTATGATAGGTGAATAAGTCCATGTATGTACTGCACTGCACTAGCACAGTAGGGTCCAAAGTTCCAGCGCCCGAGTGATTAGTTGTAGATCACTACGAGGCATTCCCAAGGGCAAGGGGTAGCTTGTTCCCCGCCGACAACACATCCCAGCACTCGGGTAGGATGCGGGTATAATAACACCAGAACTATAAATACCGGTACGGTATCAGCACCCTCTCCGCCTGAATACCAGTACTGGTGCTCATAAAGGTAAAGAGTCGCATAAACTCGCATTACATTCCCCCCGATAGAGCTTGGGTAAGCTCACCGACACTCGCACATTTAAGCTTTATGGTCTACTCGAGTACGGTACCTCCCGTATCTATGCTAGATTATGTAACTTGCAGGTGGTGAATTACGCCCCGGAGAATCCCGGTATGGCAGCTGAACGAGGCTGCAGATGTTTGTCGGGCAGGTGTTCGCCTTGAGTTGCTTGGTGAGCGATGCTGATTGGCTAAGATGGGTTGGGCTTAGAGTTTCTCCCCGCATTTACTACGGTACAGTACTCCACACCACAGGCCCACCATCCCGGGCAAGGAGAATTGGGAAGTAATTCATCCCCCGTCTTTCTTGCCCCACTTTGGCAGCTTCTATTCCACAGCTCTCGCCATCCCCAGAAACTATACACCACAACAAACAAGTACCCAAAATGTCTTCACAACAAGTCTTCCCTCTCCTCTCCCTCCCAAATGAACTCATCGTTGCGATCGCCCAACAACTCCCGGAGATCACGGATCTGCACTCCTTCCTGCTGACAAACAGACGACTATCCCTGCTCCTGACGACAGCCCTGCAAACGCACGCCGCGAATTCCACACTGTCGCTGGCGGTTCTCTACTGGGCAATCTCCACGGGCAACAGGCTCATGACCGCCCTCCTGCTACAAAAATCCACTCAAATCCTCACAGTCCGCACACCGTCACACACGCTTCTGCACAGAACCCCACACCCCTGCCCCGAAGAAACCCTCTCCCTCATCCTCGCGCACGAGGGGGCGATACAAGTCGAGGAGGAAGCAACGGGCCGCACACCCCAGCACTCCGCCTGCGAGCACTCGCGGCCCAACCTACTCTCTCGCATATTGGCCTTCGGCGCAGCGGTGGAGGTGACCGACCGTAAGGGCTGGACACCATTGCACCTTTCGGTCATATCGCGGCACGAGGATCATGCGTGTACGCAGGTACTTCTCGCGCGCGGCGCTGACCTATCTGCGCGGACGCTCACCCTGAAGCACACGCCGCTGCACTTCGCAACGAAGAGCGTGCGCGTGGAGGAGCTGCGGGAGTTTCTGGACCAAGTGGCGGCCAGGAGGGGGGGACTTAACGTTGACGTTGCTGATGGGTATGGCCAGACGCCATTGCATTGGGCTGCCGGGATGGGGAAGGCCGGGGTCGTGGAGGTTTTGCTGCAGAGGGACGCGAACGTTGGGGCTCGTGATAGGAGGGGCCTGACGGCGTTGGACGTTGTCGCTACGGGTCCGTACGTTTCGAGGCTGAAGGGGGGATTTGAAGCTGTTGCTCGGCTGCTCATTCGCCATGGCGCGGATGGGACGATCAGGGATAGGAGTGGGAGCCGGGTTATGGACATTCTGGAGGGGAGGAGGCAGGCGGCAGGTCTCGAGTGAGGGGGAGTGATTCAATCTCCCCCTCTTTTCGGGCGGGGGTAGGAGATATTGTTAGTTATCTGTTTCTTGCCAACCAAGGACTCGTACACTCTTGCCCGGTACTCTATTTTGACTGTACGTTGGTCGTTTGTGTTAACAGAAAACACCCGCGAGATGCGTTGACATCATTCGATTAGTACCCTTCAAACCCCCAAGAACCCGTAAACTGATTCCTGACGCCTGAATGTGATCATAAGTGCGTTGAGCATATCAGTTGAGCAGAGCGTGCATCAACCTAGCCCACTAGGCACGAATGTGGCCCCACTCCCAACCCGCAAGCCCAGAACCGCCCTCCTGACCGGAGCATCGTATAAAATGTCCCTCGATTCCAATCCAATCTTTCCCTCCCACTTCACCTGCCTCCATCCACAACCCACAACCCACCTCCCAATTTCCAACCCACACATAAGCCAACATCCGAATCCCAGCCTAGCACCCCAACGTCCACCATCCCATCCCCAGAAGTTAAAAAAAGTGCCCAGCTAGTTTTCTAGTGACTAACAAGATGGTCTTAGCTTATCGTCACATCATGACTGTCTGGAAATACATCCACATCTGTACATTGCCTAATACTCCAGTCTAGCGTGTTTCTACCACAGCCCTTTGTGGGGACAGTATGAAAGGTGCGTAGCTACTGCTGTTCCTGATTATACTGGTAAAAAAGGACAACAGTATCCAATCATAGTACTCTCTCACGATACCGACAGAACGAGGAACAGGAGGGTTCCAGTGAATATCTATGCTCTGCCTCCGGGGCACTCGCTTTCTTTGTCAGAGGACAAATGTTTCCCGAATTCCATGGCTAGTATCCCCGATGTAACTATTCTTTGGTACATACAGGAAAGGACGGGGATAAAACTTTTGTATTGTAAATTATCTATGCGTATCTGACCGTCCATACAAAATTCGGACTCAAGTGTTCGCCTATATGCCTGTAACTTGTATTTCTTGGCCGTCCTTTCCTCTCTCCCCCCTCCCCTCTTTCCCCCTTTATCTACTCCCCCTTCTTCCCTCCCCCTGTTGAACCAGCCAGCCTGCAATAAGTATCCACCATCGCGAACTTCCCCAGCTAGAGAGAGGGGGGGTCTAGAGCCCAGATCCTCCAGCTCTATCAAGGGGATAACATCGGATAACTGCTTACTTGGGGGGCAGAACCTACCGAAGTGTCCCTCCCCAGACCAGGGGAGGATATTGTTAAGTTTCATCTACCTTGCGGTGATGGCCGCTCCATTGTGCTTGTTCTGTGCCTGCGAGCCCAACTCCCGGGGGTCTTGCTAATGCGTGGGGGATGCCACCAACATTACACTGCTGCAGTAGCTAGGTCTTTAGCTAAATATTAAGGGGAGTACACTTACTTTCTCAGTGATTAGTTTTTTTCTCAACTGGGTTATAGGGAACGGGTGTGAGAGGGCTGTGGAAACTTGCCGAGGAAATAGGAGACAGATCCCAGCGGATTCATGATAGTTACTTGAAATATTTCTCTACCCTCACCTGCGCTATTGATGAAAATATATTGGCTCTCGGGTGCGGGGTTAGTGCTGGGCTGTACTTTTCCTCTGCCATTTCTAAAGTAGTGACAATGTCTAACTTGGGAGATTTGGCCTAAATGAAATCTTTGTTTTGGGTAGTAGGTGGTAAAAGATAATTCTTCCTGTCGGAGATTGTTGGCCTTTGTTCTTCCACTGATCCAACATTCTGCGAAGGGACAGGACAACTAGTCAATCAGTGTTTCTTAATTGGGGTGAATAATTGATCGCGCTATATTACCGAGAATGAGGGGCCCACAGTGAACATCAGGAGAAAAATATATACCATTGAGGAGCGAACTTATAAGTCCTAGTCACTGTTGATTAACTGCAAGCTCCCTCCACGGTTGGAGGGATGGTTCCGTAACGTCGACAATGAAAATATGACACGAGTGATATCTTGTGCTAACAGGTTACCGTCCACGATAAAGAGCCTATGTTTCTGACTGATACCAAAAATCTCGGACAGGTTCTGGAAGAAAATCGAGTTTCGTCACGGTCATTACAGCCTTGGACAGATCAAACATCATGTGCTACAGTAGCAGTAACTGTTCAAGTCTGACTTTGTGAGAATATAGGTAAGTTTACAGGGCGATCAATAGCAAAAGGGGTGGTTTGAAGGTTAGCGGCCACCCTTCCAGACTGATTCAGCAATTCTGGTATAGAAGGGGGTCTCTGTGACTCTCAGGGTTTAGAGTTGCTATTCGAAATCAAAGGAGGAAGAAGAACCCTACTTTTTGGTTCTCGTTTTATTTTTCTCCCCTCCTTCTACTACCCGAGTGACCACGGTCCTCACACTATAGTACAAGTTACGGGCATATAGTACCCGAACACTAGCTGGCAGTCCCACCGCAACATTTGGCGGGAATTGGCCCAAGAGCATTGCCAACCCTAGACCTACCCCCCATCAAAAAAGTGGTTCGCCGAGCATTTTTAATGCTCGACTACTCCACTGCCCCCCGGATTCGAACTCATGATGGTCCCTGTTTCAAATTAGCCGACCAGCCTCCTAAGCCATTAGACCATAGGAACTGGCCGATAATACTTTTTCTTCTTGATCTTTTAACTGCTTCTTCAGAAAATGGAGGGTTCAGGCGCCTGATACTTTATCTTTGGTAAAAAAGGACAACGATATCGAGTCATAGTACTCTCTCATGACATCTATAGAACGAGGAACAGAGGGGTTCCGGTGTATATCTATGCACTGCCTCCGAAAGACTCGCTTTCTTTGTCAGGACAAATGTTCCCCGAATCCCATGGCTAGTATCCCCGATATGACTATTCTTTGGCACATACAGGAAAAGACAGGGACAACCCTTTTTTATGGTAAATTATCCATGCGTATCTGACCGCCCATGCAAAATTCGGACTCAAATGCCCGGGTTCTATATGCCTCTAACTTGTAGGAGTATTACCTAGGGTTGAGCTCTATCATAAACACGATACCACCTATTGGCAGGGCACATTTTCCCTACAGCTTCATTAAAGAAGACTGGGGCCTTTAGTCTCCCAGCCCCCCATGGGCCATGACTTCTTAACTCCCCTCTCTGCGGATGGATTGTTCAATAATAACTCATTGCGAGGGGAATTGAACCCCTTGCTCCTTGCCAATTTCGCAGGGGTTAATTGCATGTCATCTTAGCCATCAGCGTGCTGAATATTTCACGCAATGACATTGCGGGAACAAATGCTTATCCTGTCGGCGCCTGGATTTGGATTTTTCGTCCAAGGGCAAAGGGCTTTCATGTTATTGCTCATTGATTACATTACAAAAGTAGCTGCGTTCTCAAGAGAATTGGGATTACAGGCGCTGAGCGCTGATTGGCAAGAAAATCCCTGTTTGGAGGACATCAATGGTGAAAAAAAGTAGGTTTGATTGAAGGTAATATGGGGTTTTGACAGATGCCGCACATTGATAAATGTATAACGTAGGAGTACTAGAATGTTCCTGGCAGGTCATGATTCCTTTCATGGAATTGTGCCCGACTTTAAGGTTGAGCGTTACCAGTTTACAGTAAATAAGTATCAAAGGTGTTCACAAGGCATTGTGCTTTCTAAAGCATTGGTTTGACCATCCTTAAGAACGGCGAGCGAAATTAACTTAAGGGCTATCAGCTTAGACAAGGGGGGGATATAATTCAGGAAGCCGGAAAATCGTCTATCATGCTGTAACAAAAGACCCTGAGAACCACCAGGGAACTTTCACCTAAGGAATATTCACACAGGTACTACATCATACCGCCCTAGCATACTTTTCTCCCTGAAGAAAACATGCGCATAAAGGCCTAATTCATATGCTCCCCCTCCCCTTTTGGTACCTGAATAATGGAAGAAATGCCAATTCAATACAAAAAGATCTATGGAAAGAAAGTGATCTCGAGCCAATCCCTCTCCCTAGCAGAACAGAAAGGATATATATATCCCGATAGACAGCACTTCCCAATACCTCACCAATTCGAACCACCGCCTAGAAGAAAAAAGGTATAAACCAACCGGGCTTGTTCTCTGCCCTTCGAGGTTTTCTTACATTCTTAGTAGATTCCTAGATAGCACTCTGCATTCCACTCCATGATCACTTCCGTCACTCCCAGGGTTTTGGACGGCTTCCGCTGCCCCTCCCCTAACGCCCTGGGCTTTCAAAAAAAAAAAACTCCCAGCCATACAGAACCCTAGAGGCTCATATTTCACGGGTGCTCTTTCACAGAAAAAAGGGAAGGAAAAACGGGAGTGAGAAAACCTCCAGTTCCACTTCCGTATACAGCATGATAATCCGTTCACTATCTGACGAGCCCCCATAACAAGGCCATGAAGCCTGCCATCCAACAACAGAGTAGAACTGCGTCACACTCGAGTGACACCCTATGACCACGCATCCAGGTTCCTAAAAGGTAGGTGGGGGGAAGGTGGATACACAAGGCTAGCACAAGGCTTCCACAAATCTCGGGAAGGAGAGCCTAATGCTAGTTTGTGAGGAGCATGGCTGTGCAATATTGTCTCGGAAATGTAGGTTGAAGGACAAGGGATTGAGTAGACCAAAAGCTTTTAGGAAAGTTCAACCCGGCAGAGTAGATTCTGCGCAAAGGGGGGGAGGGGGATGATGGATATGGTTGGGGTCTCTCACTTCAAACTACCGGGTGGAAGGAAGTTATTGGTCATTGATATTGTACGTATATAAACGCACACTCTGCAGGCCGGGCCAGTTCGGCTGGTAGACAAACAAATTAGAGAGTCCTTTTTTATATTATAAGCTAACGCATAGCGTGACACTGCAGATGTTGGGAAAGGGCTTATATGAATAGCTGTGGGTGAGAATAATCGGGGAAGATGCAGTAGATGAGAAAACTAGAGAAACTTTAACTGCACAGCCGACCCCATACCATGGGTAAGCTACTTATGCAACCGTGAAGGACCAGGCTACCCATCGAATGTGATGGCAAAGGGGCAGGTAATGAAAGGAGATCTGCCGAATAATTAGCCACCTCCAACAGCGCATCGGAGCATCTTCCATCATCATGCCGGAAATTCTCAACCAGCATATATGACAGCTAGTCCGGATTCTGCCCAGGTAGTGTCACAACCTGCTGCTTGATGCAGACCACACAAAGCCCTTTAGAGCTTCTTAGCGCCCCCTGTCATAGCTACGAGAACTCCGTACCCTTACTATATAGCCCTCCCAAAATCTGTATAATTTAGAGCAGCCATCTCATGCATGTCCAGCTGGCACATCTACATCAGGTAGATTATTCCCTCTACCCCCATGCTCCTCCCAAGTATCAAAAGGCATTGCTTTTAGCTACCAAGTTTATCTAGTGAGTCTGGGTTTCTACCACATCCCTCTCCCCAATGCCCACTTCAATCCGTTCCCGGCGGGTCTTGAGAGCGGTTTCCAGCCTTCCCTTGTCTGCTGTGGCGATGCATACTTCTCCCTAATCCAGTGCCAACTGCTCTTGCCCACATTTTAGAGCCTAGAGAGCATGTTTCAGCCTTTCCTTTTCTTACATCCGGGGTGGGAACTTACGTCTAAGTGGTTCCTTCATTATGCCCACAGGCTGGTCTCTACTGTTTAGCGAAGGGTGTCTAGCGGTCAGCGGCCGCAAAGCTGTGCACCAAGAGTTGTGATAGGCATCAGGTTGTCAGGCCCAGCTATTTGGACATCAGCGTAGCTCTAGAAGAAATTAAAAAGAAAGAAAAAACCTCTGAGTTATCGCATATGACCCGGATGCCAGAGAAGACTTCTTCATCTTCTAGGCAAGTGAGTCATGAACTTGGAAGTGTATTTGGGTACGAAGAATGCCTAGGAAGTTATGCACACTAAATGAGACCCCAAATCCCGGGAACAGACTCAGCCAAGTAACCGAAGAGTGGGAAGAAATGAAAAAGGCAGGGTTGGGAAGAGATAGAGGAGCAGCACGGAACCCAGAATGAGAGAAGCACAATTAATCTCGAAATATGACGTATCGAGCTTCTCGTTAGTGATACCACAGATTCATGGTGGCACCAACTCGGTAGGGACAGGCCCGCGGATGGAGGCTCTGGTGGTCTTGTGAGCGAAGGCTACTACCCCTTATGACACGGGCAGCCATAGCCCGTTCTTATCCCGGAGCTGGAGCTCTATTTGAACAATGGGGTGGACCCCATTTTGAAACACTACAAACAGCATCATAGGACTCACCCGGTCTCACTCGGATGTTCTCTTCAGGCCCCCAAAGGTATGAATGTTTCTCCAGAAAGTGGCATTGGCATGGAGCCTACGAGCCAAGATACAGCTTCATTCTCTCAAGAGCAAAAAACTGGAGACAGAGGTCCAGTCACAGGGTAGGACCTTCAACCAGCCCTCTTGTCGTTCACCAGACCCGGCCATCAAAGGACATGCAAGCATCAAGCCCACTCCCTCCCCCCTGAGAAAATCACCAGAGTCCGAGCCAACGGAATTGACTAGTTTACAAATACTCAAGTGCAAAATCCCCAGACCCCGGGAGAGTGTTGCCCCTTCTTGGAACTGCACATGGAGCCTTAAAAAATAGAAACCCCCGGGTCCAGTCTTTTCTTTTAACCATGATATGGTAAGATAAAAACGACATCCGGAATCCCAAACCTGACTCCAAATCACAGCCGGCCCACCTCCTATTCCGCTTCGGCCCATAATCGGTAAAAAGCAAGCGTGACTCAAGAACAAGTGTGACGCAAAAAAGGGAAACGACAAGTATTACAACATATACTTTCTTCAACCCTAAGAATCTAGACTGGTACAAATACCAGGGAAATGTGCTCGTACAAGGCAGGGATAGTTAAGTTAACCAGAAAAATAATCCCTGTCTTGAGCCAAAACATCCCTCCTTTGTAGTTGTATGCTATTTCAATCAAACTCTACAAAATCCGCACCCCAGGTGATAGAATGTAAGGATATATGTTAAGAATCGGGGCTTCTTTTGCCTTACTGGCAGTCACCTGGATGTTCCACCTTGACTCCCCATTGGTACGGCAGCAGCCTTCTCCTCTACCTTCCTTCCTAAGATTTGCACCCTCAATTATAGTCATTTCGCCTTTCTGAATTACACGCTCAGACCTTCTTTTACCGGTCTCTAGAGTTTAAGGGCCCATGAAATAGTTGGGGAGTGCCGGACACCGCCGTCCAACGAACGTTCTCGCGTTTGGCACACCCTCAAGCATTACAAGTACTAGTGCATGGCACCAAAATTGGCAGCTAGCCCTTCCATCCAAAACAAAACCACAATCCCTCACTAGGTAATCCATCGTTTCCCTATTATCGACGTTAAGCACAGGCGTAGGTTCTCAAGTGATCGTAAAAGTAAAAGTATAAAAAAAGGCAAAAACCGCCACCGACTATAAATAAGTTAATTCCGTGCTCGCTCTGGACATACTTCCCGTCCTCGAATAGTAAGAGTTCTCCCTACTCCAAAAATTAAAGTAGTTGAACCATAGTTCAAGCACCGCACGAAGAGACTCCGTTGCTTGCTATGAAACAAGTCCCTCCCATGCGTTCTTAAGTTGCTTTAGAACGGTTTGCGGTAAGAACTAGAATAATTGATGATCTGGCTGGGGCGCTGGAGTTGCCTCTCCTAGTAAGATGCACTGGATTTTTCTTTTCATTCACCCTCAAGTGGGGCTGAAAGAGAATCCTTTCACTGTGTTTCCTCCCCTTAATCCAAAGGAGGAAATTCCAAACGCCCTAGCATCATTACCAATTATTCTAGTTTTTACAGTAGTCCAACTATTAGCAGTAGTGTAGATTAGGATAGGCCCAACTTCTAACAATAGTACCACAAGATTGGTTGCCGAGCTTAAGTACAGTAATGCTACTAGTGGCTTCCGTTTCTTGCATTTCGTGGCTGAGAGAGGATGCACTCCACACCGGCCACTCCCCTGCTATATGATAGAAGAGTGGCTTACATTCACCATTTTGGGCTATTATTATTATCCCCTCCATCCACATTGTAATAAAAGCAGCGAAGACAAAGGGATAAGAATAGCTCATCTCCTATTGGTGCATTCTACTCTCTACTCTATAACAATGTTGTTATCATCCTAAGCGCACGCTTCCCCTTCTCCAAATGTGAAAGCTTCACCATTATCGCATCCAGAATCACCTTTCCCTCCTCCTCTAATCCCCTATTATTTAACGCTGTTCTAGCCACCTTGCGCAGCAGCAGTGCCAACGTAGGAACATGTTATGAGCGCATCTTGGGCTGGAGGGGCTGACAAGCTTGAGGGATCAGGCTGCTTTACTGTTATTAGTGCTGCCACAGATATGCTCTCGGGTCACCCATACCCCTGTCCATCTCATCATTTACCTTCTTACCGGGGTGTGTCCCCCCTCCCCTAACTTGTCGAGGAAATCTACCTCAACATGGAAACCGTACAACGGGTGATACTCTCAGGAATCCAGTACTCGCCAATTCGTAAAGTGCTAGTATCTAGATATAAAGAAACTCCCTTGGCGCCAAGCTAGATGGTCGTACGGTATATGGGAGTTTCCTTCGCAGCAATGAAGGCCCCCGGTGACCATATATTGTCCCGAGCATACGGGATAATAAATATCTCTTGGGTCCAGGTCTTTTTCTCTATATCCGGATACTTTACGAATTGGCGGGTAGAGCCTGGGGAAAATGCTTATCGTTCTTGGACAGTCCATGGAATTTGTTCAAGGAACCACCCGTGATAGCGAGATCGGTATCGGATGTTGGAATGACAGCACAGTGAAAGAGCAGTGCGGCTCCCCCGGCTACGGAGTTTAGCAGATGTTCCTCACCGACCATTTCCCGGACTGCCCTTGCAGCCTCCACGACAGTTAATTGGGCGGGGGTCAGGGTGGCAGATTGCTTGTGCCAGCAATGGTTCCACCTTCGGTACTGTTACAGAGCAAGAAGCGATAGAGTTGAGACTTTCTACAAAGTGAGACGATACAGAGTGGAGACTTGTTACAATATTTCAAAATTCTATAACTCAGCCGAGACCGGAGCTGATGGTCGGGCATCAGGAAAGGGTGTTGTCTGGCCAGAAGAAGAATCAATGAAGGGTCTATGAGAGGTTAGGTTAATTATCTCTGCGCTTTAGAAGCCGGGATGGGGCTTGGGATGGTCGCTCGCCTTGGCTTATGCTGCATGCATAGATTTAAGGAGAAACCTTCCCGGATACCGTGTATGCTATTTCATTTTAAGAACATAATATTATTATGCCAGCGTTTAACGCGGGTACCACTATTCCGTTAGAGTGCATACTGTAGTGTCAACAGCCATAACAAACCAATCCAAATCTATAATTCAACCTGCAAGATGGGGCCCAGTCCTCTTAGACACAAAAAGCATCAAGTAACCTAACAGAAACCCCCGGGCCCAGTCACTATATTCCAGAAGTATATTTCCCCCGTACCGGTATCTCTTCCTTGTTCTGACTTAAAGCCACATGGTATCCACCGGCCGACGTCCAGCACTGTGCCGCACTGTACCGCGGCATAGACTGCCTTCCTAGCCACCCGGACAGATACTGTTTGGTGGGTTTTGTATCTGGAAACGGGCGGCAGTTAGTGCAGTTTATCTACTCGAAAATTTCTTATTTGGGTTTAGCTGTCCGGGCGGAGGGGGGTGTGTCCGGGTGGTTAGGGAGGCAGTCTAACCGGTACTATTCCCTACCCAGAAGAGGGATAATTCTAGGATGTTTGCCTAGAGTGTTAGACCTACAAAACGTTCTAGAAACGAAGACCAACTGCCCAGAAGGGGAAAAGAAAGAAAAAAACCTGAGAAGAACCCCTACGCCGTAATCTATGCCCTTCCACGATACCTTGATAGCTTTCTCAGCAACCTGGGGCCCAGAAGCGTCTTCATATAATGGCATGGCCAATGAGTAACAGCAGCACCTGGAAAAAAAAGAAGGATTTTTTTGCTTTTTTGCTTTTTTGCTTTTTGCAATGACTGGGGGCATCTAAGACACTCCAGTTTTTCTTTCTCCCTTCTCTCTTTCCACTTCGTCCAGGCTCTCAGGCGTTTTGATGCAGTCTCCCAAGTCCCGACAAACAACCCGTACCAGTGTTGCACTCGTCCTTTGCAGCCCTCGGTGATCCCAGCGCAAACACAGCACAGGACACTCCCTTCCGCTCTGTGACGCACAGCACAATCCCATATCTGCACCGCGCAATCCCGATCCGATCCCGATATCACTCATCCCTCCCCCACACGTGTGATAACCGGCGTCTCAGCCCTCCCTTGGTAACAGCTTGCCACAGGTCTCATACATATCAGACCAACATTCCCCCCTCTTCTCGACCCTTCTACCGCACTCGAGTGATCGCCACGTTTTTTCCCCCACTGCCAATACCGGTACCCGAACAGTGAGTCCCGTATGACTGACACAGCATGCGCTCCAATCCTGTGAAAAAAAGCATAGATCGAGAAGGTCACATGACTGGCCAAGTATCCCCTCCAGTAGTTTGCATGGATCTGTCAATGGGTATCTGTACCGATACAAGTACCGTACAGTGCCTCGTGGACCGGCAGGACACTAAAATTTTGCACCGCCCCCTGCCCCTGTCAATATTCGAGACAATAGTCTAGGTGACTTAAGGACCTTTTGAACCACAACCTTACTGAAACCGCAGACAGCCTCCCAGGCCACCCGGACAGCTAAACCCAAATGAGAAACCTTCAAGTGGTTTACTCGGATGGACTGTGGCGACTGTGTGTACTTGGGTGTGAGGGTAAGTGATCGGAAAAAAAGTGGTGTTGCACCAACCACATTTTTTCCGATCACTTTTTGCTCCATGCTAGTACCGTACTACCACTCCTCCTTTCCTTATCCAAAACCTACTACCGCAAAAATCCTTTAAATCCACCATCGGAGATCTCAAACGGAAATTAGTATCTAAACCACAATAGGCTTAACTAGGTAGTTTAGCGAGAAAACGACCACCTGTGAATTAGATCCAGCAAGCTCAGCCTCCCCAAGCTATACTCTGTTAGGAAAACACTATTCCTTCTCAGGGTGTTTTGTTTTGGATTGCGAAAGCTTGGGCTCGATCCCCGATGGTGGATTTAAAGGATTTTTACGGTAATCAGCATCCGTCCGGGTGGTCTGGGAGGCCACCCACCAGCGCACCTCCGCCGGGAAACCCTCCAGCAACCCAATTTTGGCGAGATTTATCACCAGAATTCGGTAGTCGGCGACTCCCTTGGCAGAGAGGCGCGGGAAATTTTAGCCAATACAAGTTCATAAAAAACACTTGACATGTGCGGCGGCGTCTCGCCAATTCAGGAAGATAGCTTACGTCACCGATTAATTCCCTAGCCATTCACGAACCGCTCACCTCCGGGCGCGAGCGCCAAGAAAAACGAAACAAGCATTTTCAGATCTGCACGACCGTACTTGTATACCGTACTCGAGTATCATACTCGAGTGACACCAATACCGGTACTCCGCTGCTCGCGAGTTTCCTGAATGCCGGCATCCGGACAATTTCCTCACGCTTGCCTAAATTTGTCAGTTCGAGCAATGACGCTTCGTGTAACCATCGGTGCTCGCTATCCCCGGCGTCGGTCCAAGCGTCATTCGGTGGACCATCATTCGCTGCGGTGGAGGGTTATTCGGCCGACTGCACGGGAAGTTGATGGGGGTTTTGTCTATCTTCCTTTTTTCTTTTTTTTTCTTTTCCCTTTTGTATATAAGGAAAGAGGGGAAGGATGGAGGGTGCGGGAACCAGATCGGAATTGGATTAACCGGGTTGGAGCTAGAGAAAGCGAGGACGAACTATCCATCTATCTATCCATATTTGAGAGTGAAGCGAATTGAAGAGAGGGTGGGATAATAACGACATTTTTTGCCTTTTTTTTCTCTCTCTCTTAATTTTGATTTTATTTTGTAGGTCACGGATTAAAGTTTGGATGAGATATGTCTGGACAGCAGGGACAAATGATGGTATGATTCCACTCTGTTTAATTTTTTCCCTCCTGGTCTCATGTTCTGAATGAACGGAGGAAGGATACTGACGACGATTCTGATACCACCAGCCTTCGGGACCCCCATACCTCCCAAAGACAGCAGGCTACGGCGGTAGGCCGAACAAAAGCGTAGATGTACCAATCTCATCTATATTCATCGCGATATTCATCTTCTTCGCTGCCACGCACATGACGCTGTTCAAGAGGAATCACGGGAGAGGCCACTTCTTCGTATTCAACGCCGTCACTTTTGGCTTCTGCATGTCCAGGATTGTTACATTTGCGATGCGCATAGGTACGGATGCACACCTGCCTGCATACTCGTCTGCTCCCTTTTTACGTTGATCATGCGTCCGCTAACAGGGCTGTACGATAGCTTGGGCGACACATCCAAAAGATGTGCCGGTTGCTATCGCTGCAAGTGTGTTTGTCGCTGCAGGGGTGGTGCTATTGTTTATCATCAATATGAATTTTACGCAGCGGTTGTTGAGAGCGTACCACCCAAGACTCGTGGGGAGTAAATTATTCGACCGGGCGTTTTTGGTCTACTATTTCTCTCTCCTGCCAGTGTTGATAATGAGTACTGCTTCCTCGCCAAGGGCATGTAATGCAGGGAAAGCTAGGTGCTAATATATGATTCTTAGTCATTACTACAACTGTCCAATCGTTTTACACTCTGAGTACTCACACGCTACGTATCGACCTGGGTAAGATCCTGCGGCCGCGCTATTTATTTCAAAGTTAGTGCTGACCACAACGGAAAGGTATCCGCAAGTTCGGGATCATCTACTTTACCATTTTTGCCTTTGCCCCGATACCAATGCTTCTGATCGGGCACTTTTTCCCTTCCAACACTCCGCGACAGAACTTTGGAAAGAGGGGAGAGCTAACGGAGAAAACCTTGATTGTTCTCTTCGTTTCCGGCATTCTCAGTACTTCACCCTTGCCACGTTTTAGATAGTGCTCTATGATATTCGTACTGACTGGGACAGCATTATCCACTGCTCTTCGTGCAGCAACATCATTCATGCCCCGACCATTCACAGATCCAGGCTGGTTCAACAGTCGCGCGTCATTCTATGTATTCACACCGCTATTGGAGGTGGTTGTTGTGACGGTGTACGCTGTCACAAGAGTCGATCAGAAATTCCATGTTGACGGGGAGTTTGAGAGAAAATGGGCAGCCGAGTCCGGAGAGAAGATTGTGGAAACGAGTGAAAAGGCCTAGTGTTTGATGGGGTTTCTTTCGTAATGCATGGATACCGTTTTTTCTTCCTTTTGGGTCATCAACATTAGACTGGAGGAGTAGGGGAAAGCTTGCTTCTCGTTTTATATCTGACAGATAATCTGCTGCACATAGGCATACGTATAGTTAATCATAATAAAAATCTTTGGGCTCTGTAGCCGGGTGCGAGTATTGCAATATGGAGCGCCATGTCTCGCCGGGACCGGGAAGAAGGTGCTCTAAAGGTGGTTTCGAATCAACGGAATATTAGCCTCCATAGCCCATTTCCAAGCCATTCTTGAAGCAACGCCGTGCAAGCTAGGAACCAGCGAGTTGCGGGGCCTGAGTGTGGGATTAGCTACATAATAACACTGGAAACAAAGGAGGATTTGGAAGGTGTTTGACACAAGGCCCATCCAGAATTCCATTAATTTTTTCAAGACCTCCCGGTCTAGTATAGTAGCATCTCGTGCCCCTTCGGCCGCGGGCTTCTGCGCTGATTGTCTGGGTTCTTAGCGGCCCAGATATCGCTGCGAGGAAAGTTCCGAGAAAGGTGAGCCTACGATAGATGTGAGAAATATCTCGAGAGAGACCGCCACAGGCCCTAGGCAAAACATCAATAAGGTTGGAAAATCTATCGCAGAGTCAGGGTTGCCCATCACAGGTAATCCGCAGGTAATCCAGGGACCTTTTAAACAAAAGATCGGTACGTCTAAATAAAGTGCGGTGCCACCGGATCATCTTGATCGGGCGGAACGCCGTAGTCTACCGAGGAGGGGGGGGGACGACCGGGGACAGATGAGGTGTAGCGACGCACAAGGAAGGAAGATTCATGTGGCGCTGGCTCTTCCGATGCGATTGGGAAATGCCGAACCACCGATGCCTCCGCTGCTTGTCTCAGGTAAGAAGTACCCGTGCAGCGATACCTATTTAGATAGGCGGATTGTATTTAGGAAGAATGGAAACAAGGTTGCAAGTACCGGTACCCGAAAACAAAAGGGGGGTATATTGTGTATAGTATGGGCATTGAGGGTCCCATAAATATTTTATGATACCATAATATATCGGTATTTCCTTCAATCCCTATTTCTAGGCACCGGTACTTCTTTCCAGGGACGAGTGGATTAGCTTTTACCGAGGGTACCGGTATCAGTGCGGCACTGCTCGTGCCTAACGGTTTTTCTTTTCTTTCCCCCCAATATTAAGCTAAGGAGGGTAGGGGCAACCCTGCATAAATATGCTGGGAGGCAATGATTGAGAGATCCGGTACCCAATATATAGCTTGAAAGCGCAACCTGCAGATTTCCCCGGACATGAACTTTGCAGTTCCCCGTGGGAAAGGGGGAGTCGGCAGCAAATGAGGTTTATGGTTAAGTTTCGGAATAACTGGTTCAAAGATAAGCTTTGGGTTCGAGACGTCAGCCGGTTTCTCGCTCGGATATCCGATGCGGTAGGGTGGGCGTGGTTGAGGCACAGTAGGGATTTTACCAACCTCACCATTGGTGGTGGTGGACATATGCCCAACAAGCACGAGCGTTTGTTGCGCAGGTCGGGGGCAAAAACCAGGGCCGATCATCTGGGGTCGACCAATAGAAATTGCAGAACGGGTAACGGTTGTATCACATTCAAAAGTGGCCCTTGGACCATCTCCTTTCCTTGCCCCAACCCTCACTGGGGTGCTTAACAATTTGGACGAGCTTTGGTGCCAGCCAAACGACCCCACCCCGCATGAGTGCAACGTGATATATCCGGCACGATGCGCGTATACTGTATACTGGTGATTTGGAAACCTTCCAATGGTCCTGGGCAGAAAGGCGGCGATGTTCAGAGGTGGCATTCTTACTACCGCCTTCAAATCATGGCCCGGGTACTCGAGTAGAGAGCAGGGGAGCACTTACCGCCAGTTTCAATCATTGGTACAATCTATCCCCAAAACGTTTTAATGCTCTATAGTCTATCGACCATCAGATACCAACCAACCCCCATCGGAATTTTGTGGACCCGGCCAGTATTCCTGCTAGTAACAGCAGCGTAATCGATGCTTGCGGTGAGATTGAGCCCCAATTTCGGACCATCGGAGCTTATCTAAAGCTGCTAGTACTTCTAGGACACCCTCAGTTACTAATAGGCGTTATGATAAATTACCGACTAGCGGCGCTATCCGCAGACCTTCGATACAGACAGGCTGAGGGAAATCTTGAGGGTAGGGCTCTCCCCTGCATCGAGAGATTTTATATCAGGAGTCTACTGTGTTTGGGAGCGCCCTCGCCTCGAGGCATACGGGGCGCCCAGGCTGGGCTGATAACTACTTGGGCTTTTGCCAACGCTTGATGATGTACCGGTAGTTAGTGCCACGGTTATCCTCGCGTTTTGCTCTTCGAGAGTTGAGACATTGTGAGCTGAGTGGGTTGTGACTCCGGGAATCCGCGTTATCGACAGGACACAGCTTTTGTTTGCAAGGTTCCTTTTTTTAGTCAGGATCAGCAGAGCAGTGAGGAAGCATTTGGATCGGTGCATCCCATAACTCTGGTAATGCTTTTCGTTTGTGGGGAGCCCTGGAGAAGTGGCCCTCCCCAGGCGTTGTTTGCAGGAGTGAGGCAAGGCCCAACCCGTTGAAGTATTTATGGAGTACAGTAAACTTGTCTAAAAAGTAAAGCCACGGTAGAGCATCGCATGAACTAAATTTACCCATATCGTGCACCCCAAATGCTGTATCACGCTGCCATAGCTAGTCTACACCCTATGCATACCGTCTACATAGTTAAGCAGAGCTCGAGAGGAGGAATGAGATCAAGTCAATCTACACCCTATCTACGAGTACGTGGAGCCAACAACCCTGCGCCAGTACCGTATTACCTCCAGCAAACAGGGTAGCATTAGACAAGAAAGGGCCACATTCTCATGTTAGCAATTTTCATGGTTCAGTCTACCATCCCGGCATCGTACTGTACTCGAGTACAGCACAGTGCATCCAACTTCCAACAGTCATGATTAACATAAACCCAAACAAATCCCCCCAAACAGGCCATTCTAAAAGTGTCATGCTATCTTTGAATGAAAGAGCGTAGTCTTGACAACACTCGAACCTCCTAGGTAACGTTGGTTTTTCTTTCTGTGAGCCTCCACACAAAATGCCTCTACCACCGGTATTATGAGTGCCTTAGTCGGGCTTCACTACGATCTTCTCACTCACCCATGCTTGACTTTATTTTTCCAACTGTTTCCCCCCTTTTCCCTTCATTTCGACCTTGGACTCATCCCCAGCCTTACGACCGTTCAAGATTCACAAGTGAGGGAAGACAGGCACGAGGGATAACCCGTGTCTCCGCCTAGCAGCGTCGGAGCCACACTTTTTCGCTTCGAGGAATTGAAACTAAAATAACCGGTTAGCAGGGATCGCAAGAGTAGTGATAGGTAATCCATTCGCTTGATGCGTGCAGTAAAAGGTTAGAGGTGGGTGTGAAAGGGTGGGATGGCCACCCCGAATGCGATAAGCAAAAGTAGAGTAGATACGGTACAGCACGGCAGCGTTGAAGATGCAAGGACGGAGAGCATAGAAAAACAACCAAAACCCAACCACATTACACCATACAACTAGCCAAAACCCTATTTGACCAATCATTACTCAGAAAACAATACGGTACAGGAGGGGCAGGTCCTCTCTTTTTTGTTTTCTTCTAGGAGTCTAGGGTAGGTACTCGTGGGGAGAGTGGGGAGGGAGAAATTTCTGGTGTCTTGCGCTTTAGTCGCTCTCTGTCTGCGTCCGTTGCTGTCCGTGGGTGGGTGTCTGGGTGTCTGCAACTGCGCTGCAACTGCAACACTGCAAATGCGAATACCAAATTGGAAAAAAAGGCGTGTGTTACTTGTAGAAGTGCACTCTTCATGTGGTGGGTGACGGTGACGGAAGATGAGGGCGAGAGGAGGGTACGGTAAGGTCGTAGCTGCACGCCTTCTACCCCCCCTCCCAGCGAATGGTTGCTGTGCCCAAGTTGATCGAGCGTGTAAGTTACTACATTTGCTTCAGGAATATCATATTCCTTGCCTACTGGGATGCACTGCGCTGCTTGAAAGAAAGAAAGAAACCCTTCTAGCATATCGGTGCACTACCGCGTGGTAGCTTGTGAGAGACAGCCAAAAGGGTGGATATGAAACTCTAGACTGTTAATCCAGAGACGACCCGCATCTCTCATTCCTTATCCCACCAACTGCGAAAAGGGAGCCACGACAACGACGTCAAAGCTAATTTTTGTCCCGCCTCGTCAACATCATCGTAATTTCTTTAACTATTTCCCTCCTCCTCATTGTGTCCCGCCTGCGCTCTCCTCCCACTTTAAACCTCCTCCTCCCGTTTCTCCTCCTCATAACGCCCCTCCCCCTCCCCCTCCCCCCGCAAACTGTTTACCGTTTTCTCAGCTGTGCGCATTGAACTGTGGAAACCTCTGGTTTAGGGGTGCCCTCGCTGACGGCAGCTTTAACTGACCTGCGCTATATCCCCCGTATCGGCCCTAGTACTGTACTAGTACCGGTAGCTGCGTCTCTCCCACTCGGTATCTCCTACTTACAGTGCGACGGTAGGATACATACCCACACCCATTCGACATTCCTACATACCTTGCACACCTACTCACTATCTGCCTCCATCTCCCCCTCCCTCACACCAAAGGGAGGGCATCCGTCGCTCTCACAATCAACTACCCGCCCTCCATCCTTCTTCTTTACCACACCAAGAAACTCCCCCCCCCTCCATAATTTCCCTCTAAAAGCTGTATCGCCCAACGAATTCCGCTACATATCCATCCCTCCCCGCTATTCCACCCCTACTACCACGCCGAAATTCCCTCCGAATTTCACTCTTCGACACTTCCGCCCACCTCAGCTATCCGCCCAATATCATTCTGATCTCCGTTCCTGCTGCTGCTTTTACCGCAGCGCTCTACCCGATCCTCGGATCAATCAGTCACAGAATATTGGGGTGTCATAACTTCCTGATTCGGTGTCAATCCTCCTCCGACCTTTAGTCTCAAGATTGTCGAGCAAACTAGTCCGGCTAGCGTCACCAAGCATCGAGGTCTGCATAGCAAACCGAGAATCCCTTTATCGAACGTCCGCACTTGCAACTTTCCCCCATAATTCATTGCATAGAAAGTGGTTGCCATGGCTGCCGTGGCCATCCAACCTCCAAGGGACACTCCCACTCCTCCACCAATGCCTACTTCTACACCGGCCCCAGCCCTACCGTTGCCCGGCTCCGCCTCTACTACTGCCCCCATCCCAATCCCTAACAAGCACATGGCTCTATCTGGACCTGGAGCCCCTAACTATGGGAACCCAGTCACACCGCCTGCCTCCCCTCATTCTGAGGGGTCGCATTCGTCTGAAGAGGGAAATCGTTCTATGGCTTCTTTATTGTTTCCGGCAGAAAGCTATCCCCTAATTTCGGAATCTCCACCCGTCCATGCCATTGATGCTGCTGGTGTAGCCGCCTCCCTTAACTATAGCTCGAGACAAAGCCTACCAGATATTGAACAACTGTTTCCCTGGGCCCATGGCCTCCACCCAGAGAATTCAATGCAACTTGCTTTCTTCTATGCCCGTAAGAAATCGATGAGGAGGGCACCTACTTGTTATCGTGGTATTTGTATTGTCAAAGTTGGGGATATGTCTTGCGCAAGATTGAAGGGTGCCATTACACCGGAGGAGATTCTTCCGCCAGACCCAGCAACCACTGGATTCCTTGTCGTAGATCCGAGAGAGGGGTTCAATGTTCGTAACTTTCACATCCAAGTGGGAAAGTTTGCGTGTTTATCTGATATCATTATTTACGGAGATAATGATGTCGATCCCGGGGAAATCACCAGGATTTCAAAGCAGATCTCAACCGCCCAAATAGACTACAGGGCTCAATATCAAAGAAACTCAACGCGGGAATTCCCAGTATACAGCACTTTTGTTGTTCAGAGTGAGCTGCCGCTCTTCTTGATTCATTCTCTCGATCGAGGAAGTGCTGACAAGATTAGGCCCATTCTCAATGTTTGAGACCTACTTTCCCGAGATTGTTACCCTAGACTCGGCTGGGAATTTAACGGGAAAAGTGATTGATTTTTGTAAGCTATTCCGAATCCGTCTCGGTAAGGGAGGAACTCTAATGTTTTAGTAGGTCACTGGGAAAGAATGGAAATGTGCTCCATGTCCAGGGCAACAGAAATCTCAAAAAATGTTTGGCTAGGGTCTAGTGCCGATACCGCCCCCGAGCCGGAGCGCGAACCACCGTATGGTCTGTTGATTGAGGCTAGTGACTTGGCCCAAATGCCGTCAATCGAAAACCTTCGGGATCTGAGTGAGATCATGGACCATGCGGATGCAACGCAATGCCTTGAATTTCCTGGCTCGGGTACAATGACACCGCTGAGGTATACGGCCGCGGAAGTTGACGGTATTATCGATACTTGCCGTTTCATACAATCCGTTGCAAGTGGCAGGCATCAAGAGGCGCATGATGCTGATGGCGATCTCTCGATGACCCCACCTCGCGAGCCTCGCCGGATATTGATTCATTGCACAGATGGCTACACCGAAACTTCACTGCTAGCCCTAGCGTATCTTATGTATTCTGAAGGATTACCTGCACATTCAGCCTGGATTCAACTACACACCGTTAAAGGTCGAAATTTCTTTGCGTACGAAAAGGACCTGCATTTCCTCCGCTTTGCCGAGCATCGGATTCTTGAGGCGGCTGCTGAGGACAAGGGTTATTGTCTTAAACCCGCTGTACTCAACTCCCCCGGGTGGATCCTCCGCATGGATGGATCACTACCCAGCCGTATCCTGTCCTACATGTACCTGGGAAACCTGCAGCACGCCAATAACCCTGGGTTGCTTGCTGCGTTGGGTATCAAGCGCGTCCTGAGTATTGGCGAGGAGCTATCTTGGACGGATAAAGAAAAGAGTAAATGGGGAATTGATAATGCGATGGTTGTAAGAGATTTGCAGGATAACGGATGTGACCCACTAGAGTATCAGTTCAGGCGGTGTCTGGATTTCATTGGTATGCCGGCTGATAATTCTCTTAGCTGTGTTAATTCCTTACTGATATCGTCTAGAAGAAGGCCGCCATGCGGATGAGCCAATCCTTGTACACTGCCGAGTAGGGGTCTCTCGGTCAGCAACAATATGCATCGCTGAGGTCATGCGTGCCCTCAACCTCTCACTTCCTCGAGCCTAGTAGGTTTTCAAACTCCGATTTTTTTATCGCAGGCCATTACTGACGAATATTAGCTGCTATGTTCGTGCCCGCCGCCTAAACGTTATCATTCAGCCACATCTGCGTTTCATGTATGAGCTGCTTAAGTTCGAAGAGAAGATCTCTTTCAAGAATCGCTCCACACCCAAGCGCGAGTTGGAATGGACCCACATAGCACGCGAGATTGCAACAATGAATCGTCCCTACACACGCCAAAACTGATAATCCATGTGAGCTTGTTTGAAGTACTTTTTTGTTTTCGGCCACTTCTTGATTGCAATAAATATTTTATGATTTTTTTTTCCCTCTACCTTCCTTTCCATCTTACTGTACTTTTGTAGTCACAATAGCTGATCTCTAGCTGTTGCATTTTATTCATTTTTTCACTTTTCCTTTGTAGGTGTTTTTTCTTTTCCTTTTCTCCCCTGATTCTCCCTATTGGCTGTTTTGGGGAGTCTCTCTTATTATTATTTTTCCCGCATATCTGGTTTTGTCTGTTAGGTACGGTTTGGTTCTCGGATATGGCGTAGGGGCGAGTTGCAAGCATTCGTTTTTTCTTTGCTATTTCTACTTGCACTGATTTTGCTTCTGGATTACGGTAGTTTGGGAGAATTAGGGAGTCTCTTTGGTTCGCATTTGCTTTACTCTTTATAGTTACTAACAATCAAGGTACGTACCGCTCCCTCACCATGGGGAGCTTTAAGTGGAAGTCCTTGTTTCTAAATGCAAGTTTGGAATTTACCTAGCGGGGGAGTTCTTTTCTTTTCCCTTCTAAAGTTTCTTGAATCAAAAAAGGCCCAGATATATCTCTAGTCCCGCTTTTTTCTCTAAAGAAATTGCTTCGGTTTTTTTTTTTTTTTTGCAACTATCCTTCATTTACACCGATACAATTTTCCGTTCAAAGTCCTCTTTTTTTCTCCCTCCCTTCCCTTCGCATTTCTCTATCCGATGATACCTGTTAGGCTGCAGCCCTGATATCATACCGCTGAATCAAGCATCAGCAACAGAAAACATGCAAAGCATGTACAAAAAGGAAAAAAAGTATAGGCCCCCTCTTTCTTTTTGGTAAACCAGCGATATTATATGTGTAATAGCATATAACATGTAGTCCACTAGCTCATACAACTTACCGACATGAAGAGATATGTCGCCAACGACGTACAGTACCACTTGCCCGGGCCCAGTGTATAATCATGAACTAAACCTCCTACCTTGTTATATCACAATTTTCTCACGACCACCGCACTAATGGAGGGAATTGCGAGCACATACCGCTGGTTTGGGTTATTATGGTATGGGGCGTTGAGACCCCCGCAAAAACGAAAAAAGAAAAAGAAATTCCGTAGTATAGGGTTGCGGCGTCATGTTAGGTGGAATGGAGCATACTTGTCGTGAAGTGAGGTGGGGCGGGATTTGGAATTCCCCGAGACTTAGGCCTTGACGGGTACCACACTGTGCCAATGGGTTATGAGATGGTCGTCACCGTGCGACATTTTGTATTTCTGCGGTATATGTGGGGAAGACGAGGGAGGGAGGGAGGGGCTGCTCTTTTTTATCCCACTTTATTTTATTTTATTGAGTGGAGGAAAGTATCCCCGAGCAAAAAAGAAAGAAAGTAAGTAAGAAAGCAAACGAAAAACGGGATAGTCTACAATATGGTGATGGTAATGATTGGGTAGTTAGTTTACTAATGCAGAGAGATATATATTCAATTAAATTATAATGCCATATGGGTGCCATCCTCGATTCAGAAGTCAGTATATCATGATACCCAACTTATTTAAGTGGGGGAGGGGACGGGGTTGAACATGCATCGGGTACTGTACAAAACTAGAGACTTCCCCTTTCCTCCACAGGTGCGCACACGAGCACAGAACACAATCTATGCTACCGCAACTCCCACAGGCAAGATTAAGTTATATATCGGCACGTGTCTCGGGAAGGTGTCAATCGATCAATGTATCACGGAAGGCGTTTAGAGGAACATGGCGGGGAAGGAGAAGCTTGGGGGGAAGGAGTCGGGCCGACTGTCCGAGTGAGAGGGGTCGTTCCAAGATGATGGATAGATCATCTTACACGTTGTTGTTGTTGTTGTTGTTGTTGTTGTTGATATTGTTTTGTTTTTTTTGTTTCCTTTTTTCTTCCCAAGGTCTACGATACGGTTTTCGAGTAATCGGGATTTACGGAGGAAGAGGAGGAGGAGGAGGCGGGAAATTTCGCCTTTGGTAGGATACACGTATGGAGAAGAGGAGGGGGGCGGGGGCCCAGGTTTGGAATCGGCCGATGGGATCGAGAGGGTTTTGTGGAAAATTGATTACGGGAGGGGGAAAGAGAGGGACACCGGAGTGGGTAGAAAGATATACGGTGGATGCTTGATTGTATCGTGGAGGTTGCGGATGGCTTGAAGTGGTGTACAGTGCAGTACTATACTGTGCCGTGGAGTAGATGAATAGTAGGCAGTGGTGGTTACAGATATGGAGGATATGGAGAGATATGTCAATTATTAGTAGGCTACCGGAGGAGTGGTTGAAGGGGAAAGACTTGGAGCTTAGGCCATGGTACTATGCTCTACTGGAGATTACTAAATTGTTGCTCTTATCAGCAGAGAAAGCTATTGTCGAATGACGATGGAGGAAAGACGAACAGTATAAGTAGGGTACAGTAGGGTACAGTACCGGTACTTGTAAGTTACAACTGCCAAAACGTGGTGGCGTCAGCTCAACTCTGGAGTTCTTATGGTTGTCTTTATGTTTCTCTGGGTTGTGCACCGCCACAAAATTTCCCTCCTTCGCTGATCCGCCCTCAATTTGGTCGCTTACAAGTTACAACCAACATTAGACCCAGAACCTAACCAGACCTTCCCCACGAACCGCATTTCGTAGAATTTGTACCCCTCACACATCAGCTCCTTTTCCCATCCCGCACTACTCATTCTTCCCTTCCCCCTCCAACACCAACACCGACGAACAACAAACCATCTTCCATTTCTCGAAGCCTGCTTATCGTCAACTCACGATTACACACCTTACTTCACCTTCGCCTCCCCTTATCCAGAGCCCCCTCCCCCCCACCTTCCGCTTATCCGAAACGATCCGCTCGAATAAAGATCTTGTTGGTTGGCTCCTTAGAGAAAGACCTTTGCACCATAACTTATTATCGTCAAAAAAATAATAAAAAATTAAAAAATACACCCCACACGACTAACTCCATTGCCGCAACTCTCCCTAAGAGAAAAAGAAAAACCTCCTAGCGAAGATCAACAACACACACCCCTTTCTTTCTTTATTCACCCGAATATTTTAACAAACAGAGATATTGAAAAGAAAAAAAATGGATACCAAAATGGAGGATGTTGGAAAGACTCCTCCCCCATCTAGTATAGCTATCGCGGACCCCTCATCGATTAACCAGCTGGATGGATGGATCGAGAACTTGATGCAGTGCAAGCAGCTAAATGAGATGGATGTACAGCGGCTCTGTGAAAAGGTACGTCCCAAGCCACGATCTCGAGGCGTCACCATGAGCTAGCTGGCGGAAGCGCCCTACCGAACGATTCCTGACTTGTTATTGCAGGCGAGAGAAATACTTCAAGACGAGTCAAACGTGCAGCCTGTGGTACGCTATTCTTGGCATAACCTTTCCCCGCCCCCCTGTTCTCCCCGTGTCTGATGGTGAACTGAGCATTTTACCGCAGAGGTGCCCGGTCACAGTTTGCGGGGATATTCATGGCCAATTCCACGATTTGATGGAGTTATTCAGGATCGGTGGTCCCAATCCTGATACCAATTATCTGTTCATGGGTTCGTGGGGCCCTACTTGTCGAAAGGGGTGTGGTGCGTTCGTTCCCACAAATTCTGATATGCGTTCTTGTAGGTGATTATGTCGATCGTGGATACTATTCGGTTGAGACGGTCACGTTGCTTGTTGCGTTGAAGATTAGATATCCCCAGAGAATTACAATTTTGCGGGGCAATCATGAGTCCAGGCAAATTACACAGGTCTACGGATTCTATGACGAGTGTTTGCGCAAGTACGGGAATGCAAATGTTTGGAAGTAAGATACCGAGGAATCTGTGGCGGGTGTCACCTGCCTTATCTGCCCGCTCCCTCCATAACTTATACTGACGGGGATGATGTGTAGGCTTTTCACAGACCTGTTCGATTTTCTTCCCCTTACTGCTTTAATCGATAACCAAATCTTCTGCCTCCACGGGGGCCTGTCCCCAAGTATCGACACCCTTGATAACATTCGAGCGTTGGATCGTATTCAGGAGGTGCCCCACGAAGGTCCCATGTGTGACCTGCTGTGGTCTGACCCAGATGACCGTTGCGGATGGGGGATATCTCCTCGTGGAGCCGGTTACACATTTGGTCAGGACATATCTGAAGCCTTTAATCACAATAATGGCCTTACACTGGTTGCGAGAGCACATCAGTTGGTCATGGAGGGTTATAATTGGTCGCAAGACCGTAACGTAGTTACTATATTCTCGGGTGGGATATGCACATTGTCGATTGGGAGATTTATCGCTGACTGGCTCGGCAGCCCCCAATTACTGTTATAGATGCGGTAACCAGGCGGCTATTATGGAGATTGACGAGAATCTGAAATACACTTTGTGAGTGCCCCGCATCCTTGATCCTCAGCCACAATGTGCTAACTGGAGCGTAGCTTGCAATTCGATCCTTGCCCGAGGGCTGGAGAACCAATGGTTTCTAGACGTATGTTCCCCCTCTCCAAAAAAAATTGTGTTTACTGTGAACTCTGACACCCTATAATAGGAACTCCGGATTACTTTCTTTAAACGCAGGAAGAAGCTCTTAGTGTGGGGACCCGACGAGGTGGAATTCTTAAAATTAAAATTAAACCCATTTCGAAAATCCCGTACATACATCTTTCTTTCTCTCTTAGTGCTTATACATCAGACTTTGGTTTGCGTTAGGGAAAACGCTTTTGTATCAGACTAGAGAAACGACCGCCGTTCGCACTCACACTATTACACACTATTGCTTTTTTTCTCCCTTTTTTTTCTCCTCCAAAAGAAAAGAGAAACCTTAATCTTAAATCGCATGGTGTTTTTGTCTGTACTCTTGAAAGAGATTTGGGTGAAGTTCTTATTATCTTTCGTTTTCCATGTCTTTCCCATACGTTTGTTGGCTTTGAAATACGGCCTTCACCTCTTGCTTTCTGTCTGGGTCGCGCGTCGATGGGTAAGTGTTTTTTCTTCCCCCTGAGCTTAACGGATACCTTTTTCTTTCAGGCGAGCAAGAGGGGCGGTTTGGTACTGTACGATAGACGCTACGGTAGTTTGTGCAGCGTTTCATATGCGATGGTGAAATTGCGCTGTCAAGTACCGGCGTGGTAGATAGATGTACGGTTCGTGTAAATCTCGTCTGCCTAGAATTGGCGGTCAGTCTAAATCAGTAGACTGTTGATACTGCAGCGGTGGTAGTGGGAGTTGCGAAGATTTGGGTCCTGTGGCAATTGGCGTTTCATGTGATCCCGGATGCGATATGATGATATATACCGTTCATACAGATCTTAATAGAAATGGAGATGAGTATACGTGATGGTGAATATTTTCTTGCCTGCTTTTTTTTTTACATCAGAAAGAGAAAAAGGAAAAAGGAAAAATGGGAATCGAAGAAGAATGAATTGATTTCTACAAAAAGGGTGTTTCGCTCTAAATATACCAACTCCCCTCCCCATCACTCCCTCCACATTCCCGAGTCATCCACTAGCCGTTTTTTTTTCCCCGTTTTGTTGCAAACCATTAGAAAAAGCAACGATCTAACCCTCCCCCCTCTCAAGTCGTCTATCCGATGATGAGTTTTCCTTCCTCAGGGAAACTATGCACCTCATTAGCCCCCCACCACGGCAATCGGTCGCTATAATAGCAGAGGAAACATACTCATATTCTGGAATCTCTAAATTAAGCGGAGCGGGCCCCCTCCTCACCCGGCCGGAGATATCGTAGTGGGATCCGTGGCAGGGGCAGAACCATCCACCGTAGTCCCCAGCCTCGCCGACGGGCACGCAGCCTAAATGCGTGCAGACACCCACCATGACGAGCCACTCGGGCTGCTTGACGCGCTCGGCGTCGGTCTGGGGATCGCGCAGGGACTCCACTTTGACGGCGTTGGCCTCCTCAATCTCATCGGGAGTGCGGTGCCGAATGAATACGGGCTTGCCGCGCCACTTGATGACGACGTTCTTGCCCTCCGGGATGGCGGAGAGGCTCACTTCCACCTTCGCCATGGCTAGGACGTCGGCTGATGCGGACATGTTTACCAGGAAATCTGTCCCAAAAATCAATTAGCACGGTAGTTGGCGGTGGACGGAGATACAAGGAGGGGAAGAGGGACCTTGAATTGTAGCTTTTGCCCCAGCAGCGGACAAAATCCCCATGGTGCCGACCATGAAGTAGCCAAAGAGCTTGTTTCCCGAGGTGCTTCCGCCACGGTACTTGCTAAAGTCCGGGATCTTGGTGGTGGTGCGGGGCTCAGGACTGGCGAAGGGTGACTTGTACTCGCTGATATCATCGAAGTTGGATGTGGACGCTCCGCCGGCGTAGCGGACTGTGGTCAGCGGAGCAATTGTGCGTGGGCGGAGGGCTCGTGCGGCGGTTGTGCGGAGGCAGTTCATTTGGTCACTTCCTTGCTTGCTCTCGCTTAGATTGGGGCGGAATGGGATGAAGTGAGGGGGGTTAGTTTCTCTGGTCGCGAATCGGATGTGAGGCGAGATAAGGTGAATGAATCCTGGTGGGGGTTGAGTATGGGATGGCGGGATGGGATGGAGAAAGTCGGGTTGATGAAACAATTGTTTCGGTTACCCGGAGTGGTAAGGTAATCGGATGGGGGGGTGGTTGGTTGATTTTCCTTTTTCCTGGCTCCTTATCTAATTAATCTTATCTAGTTTAGCACGCACGAAGAGGATGGAATATGACGTGTGGCCGTTGCCGGCGATCATTTCTGCTGGTTGGCTGCCTGCGATGCTGCTGCACGTGAGCGACTTTTGGTTGATTCTTGATCCTTCTACATCTCACTACCAGTATGGGTAACTTGTGGGGTAAAAGGGGAAAATGTCAATTGTTGTTTCTAAAGCGGAAGGGAGCAATCTTGAGAATTGGTAGTCGATTTCTCGTATTTGTTTGTGAGGCGGAAACTATGGGATTGACTACTGAGCTAGAAAGAAAGTATCTCGTGATAATCCGTGGAAGCTTGTCGCCACCCTCCGCTTTGGAGACCCCATCACCAAGGGAAGGAAAACCGACCAAGAGCCCACTCGCCGAAAAAACTCCAACCGAGATAGGGAAAACAAAAGCAAGAGTATATTCCGGCAAGTAAGCGAAGCAAAAAACCCTATCCTACTTCCCCTAATTCCGTGTATCCTCATCACATGAAACCGCTAGAGCATCGCTTTTGTCCATCAGTAGATGTGAAGAGGTCTCGCGGAATGCACCCCGATCAAGCCCCGAGCCATCCCGCCGATTATAAAGAGACCTAGCTCATTTCTATCTCGTTGCCCTTATTTCCGTTCACCCCCCTCTCCCTACCACCGGCAACGGTGAGAGTGTCACCCCCTCCAGAGCCCTTTTTACGACCGTTTGACGATCCTATCGGTAATATCCTCTGCCCGTTCAGCGTCAACTGGCCAGCCTCAGCGTCCTTAACCGGTTTGTTGTTCTTCCGCTCCCGAACCTGCTTGTACGGCACCGTAGGCGGGATAACATCTGCGAGGAATTCTAGGTTTTCTACTCTGGCTACAGCAGTAGCTACAACTCCCGTTAGAAAATTACAAGGGAAGTCGTATAAAGGCGTAATTTACCCAGGTCTTTATATTGCATTGTCTTCCGCTGCTTTCGGTCGCCGTAGGTCATTTTTAGCCCCTGCTCTGCGAGGTACTGGACAAACATTTCCTTGTGGAACGTCAACCTCCCTATATTTAAAGGTGGAAATGGGGGATGGGAGAGGAAATATTCACAGCAGCAATGGTAACAAGGAAGGCAGCATTGTTGGAGCAACCGTTGACATCGTCGTCGAGTCTTATGATTTTCTTAACTCGAGAGACTATGGTACGTTAGTGGGTCACAGACGAGAAAGAAGTAAAACTGGCGAATAGCTCACGAGGAAGAGCAGAATGGCCGGTGACCTCCTCGGAAGGAGGTATTGCGGACGTGTTGTATGGCATTATTGGAATGGGGGAGCGGGATGATATGTGCAATTATCTGAAGGAATTGCGGACCAGGAGTAGGATTGCGGGTTGAGTTGAAGGGTAAAGGTTGATGGTGTTGTTGGTGAGTGGACTCACCGCCTTGTGAGAGTTGGAGGGAGCTCCGGCTGCTGAGGTGCTGGGGACAAAAGTCCGCGGTTGAGTTTAGGGCTAGGGATTACATGCCAAGACTTGCAACCCGTTGGCAATGCTATATACCGTATCATACATCCTCTAACATTCGTGCTCAGGCACCTGACTTAGTCCTCCCAAGAAACCCGGAGGACTAAAGGCTCTTCTTTGCTATTTAATCGGTACTCATTTCAGCGAAGACTTCTTGGTATTGTAAATAATATTATCAAAAAAAACTAAAAAACTGCTAATTTTAATGACGATCCACACAATCCGGAATCTCGTCGCATCACTCGCTCCATGATACTCTCATCCGCCATTAGAAGCAACTCCTGTAGATGTGCCTGACCTAGGAAAAACATGAAAGCAACGCCCATCGCCAGCAATACTCCTCGCACTTTGCCAATATCCGCTTACCCCAATAAACAGCTCTGATAAGCGCAACAGGAAGACATATACAGTAGAATGCCTTCTCATGGACGGAATATTTCATGAGAGGCGAGCACAAACTGTCGGGCAGGATATAGACAAGGGTGAAAAACAAAAATATATATCAACGATTCCCAGGGATAATGAGGGGTTGAAATCGAGGACGCCTTTACCCAGAAGTGGCCGCTAGTATTTTATGGAGACCCTCCTTTCAGATATATTTGAGGGCAGCAATCACCAGACAGAAACATTTGTGAGAGATTAGACTTTCTACTCCATGCCAGAAATTATACTTATTTGCAGTCACCGAGCGCCTCCACACATCTACCCAAGCAATTCAACATCCAACCCGATAGCTCTCATAAAGAGATTCACATTCGCACTCTTCTGTGCACCAAGCTCGGGTGGCAAGGTCTTACTTGCCCTCACGTTCTCCATAACTCGGTCCCTATAGAGCAGGGTTGGTTAGAGACAAACACAGTCAAAGAGGGAATGAAAAGACCCACTTCACTGCACTCACTAGTGCTTGCTGCTGAGGCATGTTGGCTCCAACGGCAATACTTGCTAGAAACTGCCAGACGTAGACGTCATCGACAAACATTCCGGGGGGGAAACATTCCATCCAATGTCCTTGAAGAGAATCAAAGAGCCTGTCATACATCATTTGCCATTGCTGAAGCTCGCTTTCCGGCGCCCCTCCAGCTTGCTTAACGATTTCCGCTCTTGAAGAAAACATGGTCAGAAATGCAAGACCAATCTTGGTCTTGCTCACAGCCACGACATCTACACGCTCCAAGAGTATTCCCAAAAGTCCGATAACAATCGAAAGCGGTGCTTCATAGACATAGCCTAACAAGGGTGGAAGAACGCTCGCTGCAAACATTTCAATCTCCTCACGGACAGCTGAGGGAAGTTGGGTTTCATCTGGAAGGTATACACCATGTTTTACAACATCGAGGACATCCAGGTGCACAACGATCATAGTGAGAACAGTCACACGCTGCTCCGGATCCAGGTGTCGGAATATACGTTGTACTGCCCGCTTCATTTTCGAATAGGAAAGAATTGCAATGAAAGGATGAGTGGCAGTCGACCTAAAGGACGTGTTAGCTTCCTATATCCCCAACGCTATATATTGGATCTCTCACGTTGGGTCGATTGGTTCCATAATTTTGGTTTCTTTCCACAATTTTGTTACTAGTTGATCTCTCTTTGCCGACCATTCGACATGTGCTTGTTGTGGTTGCTGATCTGGCATCAGGATTTGCAGCTTTGCTCTCTCGCGCTCATGAACCTCTAGCTCTAGCAGTGCATCATAAACATTCTCAATCGCTCTGAGCAACGATTTTCTATCCGCGCTTGAAAATGTTGAACGCTGAGTCTAAGACAGATATATCAGTATACGCGGAATAATCGTCCTCTAAAAAGTAGGGGACTCACTCTTCTTATAGGCTCTCCACCAGGGGCGTCGGACTTCTTGATGTTGAGCATAGGTCGTGGTGTCTTAACATTGCTAAATGATATTTTACCCAAACTGCCTTCTAGCACTAATTGACTAGCTTTTGGACGAGCCTTTGCCGCAGCAACGGCCCGCTGAACTTGTTGCTCCATCCGTTGTAGGTGGTTGTCCTGTTGCCTGTTTCTACCTCTTGCGCTCTGACGGAAAAGATAGGTCTGTGCAAATTGGTTGAGGGGCTGTTGAGGGTTTGTGCGAGCCCGAATTGCCGAATGAACAATGTAGTAGAAATCCTCATTGGCATTATCCTCAGCATTATTGATAGAGACCAGATGTTGGAGTTGTATGCGAGTTATAAAATTTTTATCCGCAGGGGTCATTAAGCCATTGTACCGCGCCTTTGTCCAATAATTATGTAAGCTTCATGCTCCTCATACAGATGCTCTATTATGTACTCACCAGTTGGGCGATCTTGTGATTTCTCTTCAAACGTTTACTCTCTTCCTCCAAAAATCGAGCTTTCTCGGCTTCAGTCATTTTCTGTAGCTGCGGCGCTGGGACATGATTTGTCATTCCATATTGGTTCCGTGAGGGATGTAATGGTTGCCCCATTGGCTGTATTCTCTGCTGTTGCAACGGCACGCCCCCAGGGTGTTGTTCGGGGATTTGGTGATGCTGAACTTGAGGGGGTGTCTGGTTTCTCTGGAGCATACTCTGGATACGTGCAGGAAATTGCTGGGATTGGAGCTGATGCGAATCATGTTGTTGGAGTGGATATTGATGTAGCTGAGGGGTTACCATCGGGGGGATGTGCTGGTGTTGGGGAGGTAATTGGTGCGTTTGGACTGGCACCTGCTGGAATGAGGATTGATGTTTTTGCTCATTATTGGCCAAAATCTGGGCCTCAACCTCTTCTAGGCTTAATATCTTCCTTCCAACCGGCGGTACCACCGGTGTAGGATCTGGCTGGGGCTCAGGCTGAGGTGTAGTAGCAGGCCCAGATCCCCATAAAGACATATCTGGGCGGAGGACCGGCACATGTGTCGGAGGCTCGACTCGTGCGGGTTGTGTGGGAGTAGCTGCCACTCTTGCGACAGACTGGCTCCTCGTTGCCCTATTAAAGACCTCGTGTTCCTCCTCCATAGCGTCTGCCACACGAGCAGTTGCCCCGTGAAAGTCAAAGTCCTTCCCTAAATATCAAATTCGACCTCAGCCAATCTGTGTGGGGGTGGTCTCTGAAAAGAAATGAATACCTATTGCTTCCTCCGGAGCACCAAAAGTCTCGTCATTGAAGGCATCATCTTTTTCGTCCAACTTATCACCAAGGCCGTCATAAGTATCCTCAAAATCAATTCTTTACTCAGAAAGTTAGTGGTTCTAAGGCACAAATATGTAACAAATAGGAACCCACCCATCATCGTCATCATCATCAGCGTTAGACAATCCAGCGAAATGATCGGTTGCCTGGGAAAAGCCAGGAGCCATTGCCGGATGACCGCGATCTCTCGGCAGAGATGTGTCGAACCCGAAGAACGACATAGCAGGAGGTAGTAAGCTTACTTGGGGCCGAAACAGAGATAGGTGAGCGGTGATGAGTCCTAAGCGGAAGTAGATTCAACTTCCAGGAAATTTTGTGAGATATGAACCAATGAGGGGGGGGAGGAAGTGAATAGGTATATTGAGAAAGGTCTGAATCAAATTCCGGGCTCCGGGGGTGGGGAGGCGGGGTTGATAGTGGATGTTGGAGATAATAACAAAAATCGGCAGAGGGAGAAAGGCGTTGTGTGGGAGTGGGCATGCGGGCTTGGCACGCCAAGCCCTTTCTCAAAAGGGCAGCCTGAAAGCCAATGAAGGCCCATGATGGGACCGCTCTTTGTAACAACCTGAGTGCCCCACGGATTGACCAGGCTGTTTGCATTTGATGCAATAATCAGCGCGAACACCACTTCAGTCGTTCGAGCAAACAACGAGTGCATGAAGTGCGAAATGGAGATATTCCGATTTTCATATGTTAGTGGTCTAACATGCTTTACGGGGGTAATCGATCACGACGGGGACAGACCACCACTTAAACACAAAAACTTGATGGAAGTTTTGACTTGCGGTTATCCCCACGGACGAGTACGGTAGTTTAAACGCAAAAAAGCTTCATAGTCCAAAATCGTAACGCTTACTCTATCCTAATCACCAAGTGGCTCATTTAGTGGGAGGACACTCACTGGTTGAGATATCCTAGTGACAAGGTAAATTCCAACCTCCAGTTGATCCAGTTCCCAGGTTGCCCGATTGCAGTTGCGCACCCCCCCGGTATGTAAAAGCAAAGAGAGCAAAATGGTTAATTTAGCTGCTTACTTTCGGATTGAGGCTCAGACACTACTAGCACACTAACCCCCATGAGGAGTTGGATACATCGTATATATCATACCATCCCTTCGTTTGATGCCGAATTTCAGGACTTTTTAGCGTTGCAGTAGTGTTGCGATCGGCAATGACTAAGTTACAAGTAGTCAGTAATAAGCAGGGTAAACTCGCGGCGGGGGCTATGTCGGTTGGTGTGTAATGTCGGGAAGAGACATACACAGTGGGTGTAGGAACAAGAATTAACATTTGACGTCACTCTCGGTATTAGAGTCTATACCGAGTACTGAACTTCCCCTGCGTATCCGCCTTCCCGACATAACCCCCGAACCGACATAGCCCCCGCCGCGAGTTTATACCTTAAACCGCCATGATGTTTAGGTCCATTGATATTGTTGGGAACTAGTCTATTTTGGGCAATCGTGATATAGAAAACTTCGTGCTTGAGAAGCAGTGCACCGCTCAGAATGGAGCGAAATCAGTAGCACTCATGATGAACACAAGATTGTCTGCATATATTTGCTCCCATCACTCAAATAGGCTAGGGTCCACCATTTTAAACCCGGGCGGGTGTCAAAAGTTCTGAGGTAATTGTCGATCGCATTGTCAACGATACTCTTATTGGCTTCGCGATCACGCAAGTGTCGTTGCCACACTACTGTACTCGGGGCAAGTAGCGAAATCAAACGAAGGGATACGGTAGCTCCGTAAATCAAACTAACTAGACACCCTAATTCTTAATGAGATAACTTCGAAATATTGACAGCTTTAGTTCATGGGTTTGCAATGGCTCGATTTTTGTATGATAAGTGCCATAAGATGCCTTGGGGCGCCGAAGAATCCCGGAGCACATTCTCTGAGAAGTCTTATCCCGTTTTACAACCCCACATCCTCTATGCGTCACGGGCAATGCATATAACTCGGGCTCCTAGCCACCATGTGCGGCAATGAAAAGGCAAGCACAAGATTCTACTTAGCCACTGAGATGCTTGAGTTTTTTCTCGGCCACAGGGATATTCAAGTGATGAAATGGCCTACTTCCTGAGGAGGATAGCTATGATACTTGATCAAGTGAATATCCCCCTTGCCAAGCGAATTCCTTAGCGACTGGGATGGAACATATCTTTTAAACAGCCCAGAGCAGCAACCTGAGAAACCAATTGCAATAAGAATTGCTATTGACCAAGTCACGATCGGGCACTCCACTCTCCACGACCATATGAATTGGAATTGGTTCTTGCCCAATTACTGTGTTAGAACGCCTTTGAAGCCCCCATACAGAGACCATATCATAAGTGAGAAAATTTATTCTTCAAATTTTCTCGAGATTGTCTAAATGAATTTAGGAAATAGTGAATTCTGCATGGGATCTTGAGCTATTGGTGGCACAGGAGGTGACTCTTGGAACATTGACCCTCACTGATGGAACATGAGAGCCATATTCTGTCACTGATATTCACCACTGGCAGAAACGATATAATATTGAACTTTGTTTCAAAGTCCTCCCGTTTTCCAGTCGCATAAGCTCCACACAGCGCATTTCTTATAATACTGGAATACTATCTGTTCCACTTAAAGTTAATTAATCACTGTCGACAAACCCGTGAGATTCTCACCCCGGAGGATCGATCGGGAGGCCGGAGGGAATCCCGGAATACCATCTACCGAAATTAATATCTTAGATCTTCCCTGAAATGGAACACTGATGCGAACACCTCAGGGAGAGGACCTAGGTGCTAAATGGATGTTCTCTTACTCATGACGCCCAAGCCTACTTAAGCTACTCTATAGAATTGAGGGTCAAATGCTGTGTGTATGGGATTATGATATTTGTGCGGGTTGTGCAACCGTGAAACAATGTGACCTGCAAGCTTATTTTTGGAGTGTGCTTTGTGGTTTGCCGTCTTCTTTCGCCTGACAGGGGGATTAAAGGGAGGAAAAAAACCTTACGAGTGAGAACGTGTGCGGCTTACTAGCATTTAGGCAATTGAATTCGAGTGTTCGATCTTGGGGGGAGATCTCATTGAATTGTTTCAAAATTCCTTTTTTTCATTGGCGTTTTCGCTTCTTTCAGCTAATCAGCTTCTGTAGAAAGCTTGTGGAGTTTCTGATAAGCCACTCGTAACTCCTTGCGTTACCCGACCTATAAGTAATAGTAGAGCTGGGTATGGCCCCCTACTAACTCGTTGCGTAGCAATTAACTTGATTTCAAGGCAGTGTGTCTCCTTTTCCCTCCCGTGTTAATCAACGCCACCGTTCGAAAATTTACATCAATCCCCCCTCCCCAAAATATTTTCCTAGCCTTCTTTGTTCTTGCTGGATGGGAGACTCGTCGGATCAGCTTTCAAGGACCATCTTTACCTCACCGATTTCTGCAGCTTTGTTATTTTCCTCTCATCTTCCTCCCCTTTCCTTCCCCTCTCCCCGCTAGTCCATCAAGATGGCAGCGAATACCCGAACCTTGCGGTTCATGCTGCTAGCTTTCTTCGTGAGTAGAACCTACCAACTCACTTTCCCCCCTTTCGCAGAACCATGAAGCATCATCTCGTTTTTTCCACCAGGCACGTACACTTACACATCCAAATTTGAATCAGTCGATAGCTGTCCTTTTCAAAATCTACACAACAAACTACCACGCCGGCGCACCACTGGTTGACGTCGAAAAAATCGCCAAGCAACAGCATGAGCAGGATTCATCATCTTCACAATCCGACGACAATGGCTCTTCCCCGAACTCAGCGAGCGGTCTCCCAACTGGAGTTTACCCTGGAAAGCGCGCGAACGCTACGTTTGTCACGCTGGCGAGGAATAGCGATATCTGGGAGATTGCAAAGTCTATTAGACACGTTGAGGATCGGTTCAATCGGAAATTTAATTACGATTGGGTGTTTCTGAATGATAAGCCCTTTGATACGCAGTTCAAGAAGGTTACTACGGCGCTTACTAGCGGGAAGGCGAAGTACGGGTTGATTCCATACGAGCACTGGAGTTTCCCGGATTGGATTGATCAGGAGAAGGCGAAAGCAGTCAGAGAGGATATGGTGAGCTTCCTCCCCTCTTTAGTTTTCACGCAAAGTTCTTCTGTTCCGCTTGCTTTTTTGAAAACGTGCGTTTTTTTGGGGGGTGTCGCGTTAGCTGATTTGGATTGTTTCGCATTGCAGGCTCAGCGAAAGATTATCTATGGCGATTCCACTACTTATCGACACATGTGCCGTTACGAATCCGGTTTCTTTTTCCGGCATGAGCTCTTGCTCGATTATGAGTACTACTGGCGTGTGGAACCATCGGTCGAGCTGTTTTGCGATGTAAATTACGATGTCTTCCGCTTTATGGCCGAAAACGATAAGAAATACGGTTTCGTCCTGTCACTCTATGAATACGTCGAGACCATCCCAACACTTTGGGACAGTGTCAAGAACTTCACGAAGGAACATCCGGAATACATCCACAAGAATAATGCAATGGGATTCCTCAGTGACGATAACGGAGATACCTATAACCACTGCCACTACTGGTCCAATTTCGAAGTCGGCAATCTGGATTTCTGGAGGAGTAAGGAATACATGGATTTCTTTGAGAAGCTGGATAAGGATGGTGGATTCTTCTATGAGAGATGGGGTGATGCTCCGGTTCACAGCATTGCGGCTAGTTTGTTATTGGACAAGTCGCAGATTCACTTCTTTGAGGACATTGCGTAGGAACCCTACATAAGTGTAACCCCTACGGTTTTCGGGAGCTAACGCACATCACTGCAGCTACTACCACGTGCCTTTCACGCATTGTCCTACTTCTGAGAAGCAACGGTTGAAGCTTAAGTGCCACTGTAACCCTAAGGACAATTTTGACTGGAAGGGTATGTTATATATATTGCGCCTATATACCAATTTTACTCGATATCTGGAGGCTAATAAACCATTAGGCTACTCTTGCTTATCCCGCCACTTTGAGATAAACGGCCTGGAAAAACCAGAAGGATACGAAGCACAAATGGACTGAACAATACCAAATAGTTTTTTGATTTTGATTTTGATTTAACTGTTTCAGCCTTTGTTTTTACGCTCATTTTTGTTTAAATTCTCTGGCGCCGGGCCGAAGCATAGGGATAATTGGGCAGATTCCTGGGATACGGGTTTTGTGTAAAGACAAAAAGGGAAGGAGAAGGGAGGAAAAGGGGGAAGGAAAAAAAAAAGTCTGGTTTTAACGAAAGCTACGAACTAAATGTTTTGCGAGGCGATACCTTCATTAACTGCGAGGGAAGAGGGGGAGTGGGAGGAACAGAATTGACATTTGGTCTATCAGGTTTATCTTCCGCACCATTGTGTGATGTACAAATGCGATACTCGCGCCATGGTAGTTGGGGGGGAAGGCAGGTGGGTGGCGTAGGGGGGGGGGGATATTTATACAGAGTGACAATTGATGAAGAAACTGAATTGACCATCATCAACGTCCAAATCATCGAGGGCTCAGTCTAATCCAATCCGATCCGATTTCAGCTCAATTTCCTATAACCCCTTCTTCGGCTTCTTTGTTCCGTACCTGTAAGCCCATCCATCTCATTAGCCCCACCGTCCGCCTTTCAACCAAACGTGAGAAAGAGAAAGAAAAAAAGAGGAAGGGAAATACTTTGACCGCGAAGAAGACCTATTCGGAACACCACCCTAACCCCACCATAAAAGTCAACAAACCCATCCTTAAAAGAAAGAAAGAGAGAGAGAGAGAGAGAGAGAGAGAGAGAAAGGGCAACAAACCAAATCCAAAGCCCCACGAACCAAATGATACTTGACGCCCGGACAATCCTGGGACCTCCCGCCACGCACAAGGACTACAGAATGTTGCTGTACGTTATGTCCTATATTCCCCCCAGCGTCAGAAAACACCCCTCACTTCCGTCCCCCCTCCGGGGCGGGTGGAGTCACGCACCTTCGCCGGGAATGTAGGCCGTAACAACTTTGTCGCTGCTCAAGCGGACACGCGCAACCTTGCGCTCGGCGGAATTTGGCTTCTTGGGCGCCATGACAAACACCTTTAGGCATACGCCTTTCATGCATGGGTTATGCGTTTCTGACATGGCGGGTGACTCGGGTTTGCGCTTTGGTCGGGGCTTGCGGCAGCCGCGGAGGACTTGGTTGAAGGTTGCGGAGGGGTGGGGGGTTGTGGTGAAGGTGCGGGGGAGGAGGAGCGGGGTGGTGGGTTTGGGAGGAGGGAGGAAGCGCAGGAGGGGACGGAGGGTGAACATTGTTTGTTGCGGCCGGTGGGGGGTGGGGGAGGTCGTCTCCTCTTTGTTTTAATGGGGGACAAATTTTGATAATACTACTGGTACCTGTATGGTGGATGGGTGGGTTTGGTAGAGCTGAAGGCAGGGTAATCTGCAGAGTTTGATCGACTCTCCTTCATGGATTTCCACTCGGAAAGTTTTCTCTCCAGCGCAAAATACAACTTGCAACCATCTATCTATACACCGGTATTCCCGCATCTCGTACCGACCCAGCCCGTCACCCCCCACCCCTCACATCAAGCTTATCATACACTTCTTGGGAAAGGAAAAGAAAGGTCTAAATACAATTTCCTGAGTGGATTTTTCTCATGCCGGCCATACGAATGCAGGAGAAACCACAACCCGCAGCCAACGAATGATATATGACGTACAGCCCTTTTATCCACCTCCCGCTGCTCGTACATGCCCCGACTTGACGCGAGCCCTGTATGATGTAGTGTGGACAATAAGGCAAGAATGATATGAATTGGAACAATGAAACAAAAAGAAAAGCCAAAAACTCCCCAACAAATTATGCTTAAACCATCCCTATAGGCCGGGTCTTGCGAGGAATCGCCTTGGGTACGGCTCAAGCTTTCTTCCTCCGCCAGGCTTGGAATGAAAGGCGAAAGATAAAAGATGACAACGGAAATATGCTTGCCCATGTGGAGTGCTAAGCCCTAGTTGATTTTACCTAGCAGACCACAGTAACGATAGTGTGGCCGTGATGAAAGCTCCGAGTGCTACACTTTCCAGGACTGTAATCGTCAGGTCGACTCGTTTTATGGCCACCACTTCCTCGCCGAAGAGTTCCTCAGCTTTTCCTATCATCTCCTCTTTGATGTAGTCGACCCACGCCCGTTCATCTACTACCGGTTCTGCTAGTACCTCCGCGGCAGCTTCGATAGGTGCTATATTTTCTCCCACGGTAGTCTTTATAGCATCTACTGCCTCTGTAGCTGTAGGGGGGGCTTCCTCTATGGTAGCTACTTCTTCAAGCGCATCTACCACTGCGGCAACCTCAGCCTCGCTGTCAACCACAGTTGTTTCGTCTGCGACAAACTGGACTGCTCTGGAAGCTCCGCGTGATTCATCCACGGGAGAAACTCTCAATTGTGCATTCTTTCTTCCTTCTTCCTGGAGGACCTCTCGGACCTTCTCTTCAAATCCACCCACCAGCCGTCTTCTCTTCCAAGGTTCCAATCCCAACTGCACAACAATGAACAGCAGCACGTTGAAACCCATCAATCCCCAAGTTCCCCAAGTGCTCGCTCTTCGAATCTTGTCGCTCCAAATTTGTTCCTCATGATACCGGGCAAGGATAGAACGGGCGAGGCTTGCTTGGGCTTCATCAGCAACACGCTCTGCCTGGACGAGCAGATCCTGCGCGGTGGTTTCAGCCTGCTCGTTTGCGTGATCTGATCGATAGAGTTCGGTGAAACGCTCGAGATCTGTTGGACTCCAGGCATGCTTCCGTTGAAGCAGTTCGTTAACCTCGCGTTGTGAGGCTGACCGACGGTTTATCGCAGCTTGATACTCTTCTTTCGCTTTTCGCACGGCCTGGCGAGATGCTTTTACGTGCTGCTCTGGAGTGGTTTTCAAAAAAACGCACCTTTAATTTTAGCAAATTGACTCAGGTTCTCTTATATCGCATTTGCCGCGATACCTCCGGAGAGGTAAACAAAAAAAGAACGACGACATGAATTAAAAGGGACGTTGCAGTAAGAGTTATCGAAAAAGTGATTGTGCGGAGAGAGTGTGTTTAAAAAAAGAAATGAAAAGACAGGAAATTAAGTGACAAACGGTTTGAAGAAAACTCGGAGAAGAAAGAAAGATAGAAAGATACCTTGCTGCTCAATCGACTTTTTCAGTGCCTCAATGTCAGAGTACCCGGTGATCTCGTTCAATTTCTGGCCGGCACTAAACATGGCCGTCTGTAAATCATCCATAGTAGTAGAGAACTTCCTGGACATATTTAGACGTCTTTTTTCCTTCTGGGAAGGCAGATTCTTGAGCACTGGCTGAGGAGGGGCACTCGAGGGCACGGCGGAGGAATCCGGAGCCGGGGTATCCCCTCTATTACCATTACCGGGAGTTTTTCCCTCGGAAGAAAACCATCGGAAGTATTGTTGGGGGGGTTGAAGCGGCTGTTGTTGATGAGGTTGATACCGCATACAGGGTGATAACCTTGGGTTCAGGCGCAATTGACGGAGGTCTAGGATCCGGGACACGGCGGGGGAACCAGAAGGCCTTGCAAGCAAAATGGATCTGAGGAGCGGCCTCATGTCACGGCGGGCGTAGGGCGTATCACGGAAAGGCCGAGAGGGGGGGGAAGATACTAGCGGTAGAGTATGCACTTACTCTGGTGGTGTGGTTGGGTTGTGGGAAGTTTGAAGAGTTCTCGGCTCAAAGGGTTCGGACGGAGGAGCAATTGAGTGAGTGACACGGGTTGGGTCTGTGTGTGAGGCAGGCGTCCTGCAGCGGACTGGCGGTCTTCCCTCAAAAAAAAAGAAAAGAAAAGAAAAAAGTGTAAACTCAATTCACTCAACCACCGAAGGGCATCAAACACACGGCCTGCGGGGAATTGATGAAGACAAGAACACTATAATGTCTTGGCCGGGTTAGCCTCATGGTGAAGTGAGGCACAAGTAGGGATGGGATGGTGGTACCGTAATTTCTGAGACAGTGGGAATTTAATATCATGGCTGCCGTACCGATATGCACTCGAGTGCAGTATTACTCGTACATATTCTGTCCAACTCAAACCGGTATCCAATAAACTGTCATAAAAACCTTACCAGTACGATACTACCGGTATTCAAGCACTCCGCATAATATCATAGTAAATTACCGGTATGCATATTCTAGCTTCTCCGTGAAGTTCGGGGCGCAGCATAGTACTATTATATTAAGTCTTTGAGGGAAAAGAGAAAGCAATTGGGCTGCAAACAACCAGAGAGAGAGAGAGAGAGAGAGGGATATCTTGTGTTGATGGATGGATTGACTGGGTAGGTGAGAGGGAAAAAAAGGGAGGGGAAAAGGGTATGCAGGTTGCCCCTCCCCCTCATTGAGGGTCCATTCTGCCTTTTACACTGCCTGCTTGATGCTGTCCTCCTCGGTGTGCATTTTTCCCGGCCCCCCTCACTCCCATCGTTTACTGCTGCAAGTGCCGTATGATACCAGTGCAAGGGGACCAAACAGCCCAAGATGCCGCATGTTTAGTTTGAAGGTTACAATGTTTCCCTCCAGCCCACCCCTCGGATGAATTCCCTCTACTCCCTTTCCGGCCCTTCCAACCCTCCAACCCTCCAACCCTCCAACCCTCCAACCCTCCAACCCTCCAACCCTTCCCCACCTTGATATATAACTAGGACCCCTTTCCCTCTCTCCTCCCTTATCCTCACCATCCTCATCCTCATCTTTTTTCCTGCTCTTCAACTTCTACACGATAAACTATAGACCGATAAATTTCTTTTCAATAAAACATGGCCCCCGTAAGCAAAGCTATTGTCTTTACTGATTTCGATGGTACGTATGCTATCACAACCTATACACAGCCCACAATTATCCTGCTCGGTTTGCTTTGAACTGAACTGACGGGTCCCCCCAAATAATAGGAACCATTACTCTGAAAGATAGTATGTGGCCAGTCGAGAACCAATTGATCTCTCATGGAAACCCACAGCTAGCTGATATCAACCACCCCTCGACCGATAGGTAATGATTACTTGGTCAGTCCTCCGCCTCGCTCGTGCTGCTTATAATCCTTAAACCCCTACTAACACTCAAATACAGACCGACAATCTTGGATACGGAGAGCAGAAGCGTAGAGAAGGAAATATTGATATCCTCGAGAACCGCGTTAAGTTCCGGTACTTACTTCTTCTCCCATCTCCTCATCCCCCACCCATTCAGTTATTCGTCAAGCTAACTCTCTTCAGTGATGCATTCAAGGAGATGCTCGACTCAGTAGACGTCCCCTTCGACGAATGCGTTGAGGCCCTTGTCAAGAACATCAAGCTAGACCCAGGCTTCAAGGACTTCTACGACTGGTGCTTGGCCGAGAAAATTCCCGTCATTGTTCTTTCATCCGGAATGGAGCCCATCATTCGCGCGCTCTTGACCAATCTTGTTGGACCGAAAGCAGATCAGATTAAGATTGTTAGCAATCAGCCCAAGCACTTGCCGAATGGCAAGTGGACTATTGACTATCATGACGACAGGTTTATCTATCCCTTTACCTTCTTTCCTTTCTTCCGGTGAGGTGTGGAGCTAATGTATCACGGGATGGAAATAGTGACTTTGGGCACGATAAATCATTGGCTATCAAGCCGACCGCCAACCTCCCGAAGGAAGACAGACCCGTTCTCTTCTACTGCGGTGATGGCGTATCTGACCTGTCTGCTGCTCGTGAAACTGATTTGCTCTTTGCCAAGTATGGTCATGGTATGTCACAAGCCCATTTAGCCCATTGCTGTGGCGCACCACTAACCTTTCCACCTAGACTTGATCACCTACTGTGTACGTGAGGGTGCTCCCTTCGTCGTCTTCAAGTCGTTCTCGGATATTCACAAGGATATCAAGAATATCATGGGAAACAAGACCACCATTGATGAAGTGGCCAGTAGATATCATAAGGAGCAGGAAGCTTTGAAGAGCACCTAATGAACCTCTCGGGGGGTGCACGCGTCTAGAGGATGAGGGTCATCCATAGATAGATAAATAAAAAGGCTGTTTTATCCAAATAGAACTTCTACCATAGCATATCTACAAATGTGACCCGTCTTGTCTTGTGTGAGGGTGATGGAAGGGAAAAGGAAGGAAAAAAAATTGCAGGATAATAATCAACGATCTTTATCACTGCCGTCGTTCGTTGAGTTCCAAGTCCATGGAAGAAGCCTCGACATCGAGAGCTCCATCCTGGGTATCGCTCTCTCTGATCATTTCCCCGGCTGGCGGGGTCTCCTGCCTCAACAACTTTGTACGCAGCCACAACGAGACCCTAACGATAATCCCCCACAACTTCTCCTCCCTCCCAACCTCAGCGCTATCGTCGCGGGGGTTCTCCCTATTCTCTACCTTGAACTGAAACTTGAGCACGTCTTTCCTCGTCACGACGCCCGACAACTCCCCCCTATGCTCCACCAGCACGACCCTGGGCCCCACCTTCTTGAAAATCTCCATCACCGTCTCGAGTGGCAGACGCGGGTGCACAGTCAACGGCGTTGGGTCAACGAACCTAGCAAAGTCTAATGATAGCGAGCCCGACGAGAGAGGCCCTGTGCCGCCGGAACCAGCAACGGTCACTCCTACGGTTGAGGCGGGTGTCTGTGTTTGGTCGGCTGTCAGAAAGTAGCAGCGGGAGGTGGGTGGAATGGTGTGTTCGCGCTTGGCACGGTCTTCAGGGTAAATGAAAAGGTTAGTGCTTTTTTCAATAATTTTTTTTCAGACGGTATCACAGGTTGGTCGGGTAGGTTAAGAAGGTACCGGTGCGGTGAAGGTAATGTATGGTAGGTGAAATTATTTATCCAGGCTTTTTTTTTTTGAAAACTGCCGGGCCCGGTTGGATGGCGAATCCGGAGGGACACACGCACATATCCCAGTGTGGTTTGTGGTTGCGCGGGTGTGGGGTACTGTATTGGGTATTGGATGTGGGGAGTGGGGCGGGGAAGGGAAGAGGAGGGAGTGGAGAGTTAATAATTACCAATGCCGTACTTGAGCTCCGTTCGATTGATGTAGCCTATGAGCAGCTTTGAGTTCCTATCATGCACAATCGGGAATCCCTGAAATTCTGTCGACTCCAAAATTGTTTCTGCCAATAAACGTGGATGTTAGCATGAGCGGTAGATAGGTAACAGCAATTATAAACGTGGTGCGCCTTTTTAAAATGATAGGAGAGTTTTCACATATCAAGCAAGGTGGGGGAAACATTACCGACTTCTCGGATGGCCATGCCCGTGGATGGAAGCACGGTTAATTCCTGATTCATCACATGAGATACTGGTACTCCAAATGAGTGGTCCTCTTTGTTATCTAAGAATGGGAACCCATTGAACCATATCATCCGGTCTGCGATGCCCGCTTTGCCAAAACGATCGCTGACCGCCTTGGTCACGCCAACTACTATCTGCGGTTTCGCAGTTGCCCTTATCAGCTACCATTCGTAACACCCCCTCTTCACGATAAACTTATGTTTTGTTTGTGCAAGCGCCAGCTCGTAGATATATGCCCACGCATGAAGCCGAGGGGGAGGACCGGATGGTGGGGTGCTAGAAGAGATGGAAGGAACTTACCATTGTGGGTAGAATGTAGGTTAATGCGCCCGTCAATTCAAACATGATAACCACCACAGAAACCGTGATGTGCATGATGCCACTAAGTGCAGCTGCAGCCCCAAGGAATGCATAGGTCCCCGGAGTGATACACTTGGCAGGTGTTAGCAGGAGAACTGGGTCTAGATCACGCAGTATAGATGCATATATGCTCACGGGTATGTCTGGTTCGCAGCCAGCAAAGAACCTGGAGTTCGGGACGGCTTCGTGGAGTGCCTGAACTAGGATCCCGACTGTTCGGCCGAAGGATGCTCCGATAGCCATGGACGGCACAAAGATCCCAGCGGGGACTTTGCAGCCGTACGAGATGATGACGAGAAACACTCGGACTACAGTCGCGATGGTGAGCGACGTGACCATATGCCATCTCCGGCTACTCCTTCACAGGTTGTCAGAATCGCGACACTTTCGGGATTAGTTCTTAAAGTTCTCACTCGCAAAGTCCGTTGTAATCATGTCCACCCTCGCATTCATGAAATAGGATCTCCATGCTCTCTGTCATGTCTATTCTCAGGAACATATTGGAGTAACAAATCACTGCAGTAATCCCTGCCAAAAAGGTGGCCTCCGCAATGGCCCATTGTTTCAGGTATTTTTTGCGGAAGGACTGAGCTCGCAAGTTCCACTTGATGACGAACTCACCGTAGAGCCCGCCAAATATACCGATAATTACGAAGAAAACAACTTCAAAAAAGTGCCAGTCCCGATCATATGTAACTTGAAACATGACAAGTTGACCAGTCCGGAAAGGGTTCATAGCCTTCTTGTATTAGTGACTGGGAGATAAAAAATCGTCAGAGATCCCACTCACAGCGAGAACAGCGGTGGCTACCAATGCGCAGAAATAGCTCCTCCACATTGTTTTGAGGGGAAAATTCGATGACATTTCCTATTTCCAGTATCAGCGATCACTTCCATACTAACCATACCGGGAAGTGGAGCCGACCTCAAGGGAAAAAAGTACACCCCCGATAGGACTTCCGAAGGCAACGGCAACACCCGCAGCGGCACAGGCAGACAAGATTTCCCTGGTTTTCGCTGCATTCTTCCTGTACTTCTCGAAGAACCGACTGATCACGTTCCCAGTGCATACTGCATAATGCACACTAGGACCCTCCTTACCCACACTCAGCCCCGAGGCAATAGCGAGCGGAAGACCGATAGACTTTATCAGTAGTGTCCATCCACCCAGGAAGCCCTTCATGACGAAGCCGGCGAGAATGCATTTGATTTCGGAGATACCCGAACCAGCGGCATATGGAGCGAAGGATTTAACGAGGATAGCACTGGTATATGCAAACAGTATCTACAAGAGGTCAGCCCAACTGACATTCCCGAAACAAATCACCCGCGTCCGGATGGCACGACCTATGATGGGCCATAAATCCGAAGTAGATTCCAATCGCTATTTACTAGAGGGCAGGAAAGGGTCAGAAACCTACCGAAAACAAAATGTAAAGCAGGTAATTCACTGGCCAAACCGTGCTCCATGTTTTCCACTCCGGGCAACCTAAACCCCCAACAAAAAAAACAAAAAAAACAATTAGCCCTCCAAAGAGAAAAATCCGGCTAGACAAAGCTCACCATCTTCTGCGCCCCAACAGCAGAAATTCTCATTAAGGTAAAACGCCGTTGTGCAATGTCCTAGCTTAATATCTGACAGCCACTCCGTGACAATATTCAAGAACGAAGCGTTGAGGCCAATGCATGCACCTATACCTCGCATTAGCAGGGCCACAACTAAGACAGGGTGTAGGAGGGAAAGGTGTGAGTACCAATCAAGCTAATAACGATCCATGCCTGCCCAGCATCGTAGGATAGCCAAAGCTTCCTCCTCCAATTCGTACGAACATAATACCCCTGCTTCCGTTTCTGAACTCGTCGCTGAAGCTGCGCTCGCGCGGCGTCCTGTACCCAATCTATCCATCCAACACTATGAACTTCCCCTTCCACCATTCATCCGGCCGAAGGGTAGACAAACGTACCTATCGTTGTAAAGTCCTAGTTAACCCTATCAGCAGGTTGGCACAGCAACGAAGCTTAGACAAAGGTAGGGCAAGGAGTGTTACTTCATAACGCCTAATTTCCTCTATCTCTTCATCAATCTGCTCACCATCCTCATGTTGCGCCTCCCCAGCTTCAGCGGAGCGAGTTGAGATTGCTATTGAGAGTCGCGAGGATACCGAGGGGCGGAAGAGGGGTCGTTGGTGAGGCGAGGTCATGTCATCGGTTGTGTAAAGGATTGTGGGAGTTGGTAAGAAGGAATGAAACTCGAGACGAGATACCAGGGGGATGGCTATTTCTGGGTTTCCGTTAGTAGATCGTCGCTGCGTACGCACGGTACGACGGGTGGCCTGGGGTCCTGGTCTTTCTGGTGAACGAGTGAGGCTCTAGAAATTTGCGCCAAGGTTTATCATTTTTGTGACACGTGACTTTGTTCATGAGAGGTCACTTGATATGGGGAAGCAAGAAGGAGACCTCCGGTGCTCACTGAGGTTAGGAAGCTCCGGCTGATCTCGTTCTGCTCCTGGGGGTGAAGTGGTAGCCTGAATATATATAAAAAGGGTCGAAGTTCTCTGTCGAAGCGGAGACTGGGGCAGTAGCGCATCCCGCAGTCTACCGCGAGGAGCATATAGATGCGAAGAAAGGGCGGCCTAATAGTTCAAGAATCGGGTATGATAGAGAGCGACGTGCAAGGCTCTCGCGAGAAGAAGGCCAGAGAAGTAGAGCAATCGGCTCAGTACAGGAGAAGCAAACAGTCCCCGGAAGAAACGGGGGCACAGGCTTCTCGCACTAGATAATTTTCCACTACTATGCGAGCACATGCCAGTAGCGCCGGTATAGTCAGTAGGGAATGGTGCCCAATCCCTCCATATCCCATTAACTACTGCTTAGTAGGAGTAGCGACAACCCAACTCTAATAGCACCAAGCGTGAATGGTTCAGTTGTTCCCCGAGAAGATAGCTTCAGGTGTACGAAGAGGCTAAGATATGCGCTGGCTGTCGGGTACGGAGAATTAATAGCAGAGGGCTCATTAGATGAGGGAAACCCAGCATCAAAGGCTTCTATAGCCTGGTCTATCCTAAGGCTTTCTACTACTTCTAAAAAAAGCCAGGCATGGATAGGATAGGAAAGTACCACTAGTATGATGAAAGCCATCAGACCTATTTCAACACTATAAAAATTCCATTAAAGCTCACTTATGCGAGAGCTTGTCTTCCTAATTATACAACGCAAGCATCAAAACGCTGTCTTTCCCTCCCTCTTCGGGGAGGGGGGATAAGGCGAAAGGAGCCGAATCCAGAAATCACTTTCCAACCTTTCCTATTAAACCACCACTTTTTCGAAGCTCTCCCCATAACAGCACATACTCAAAGCCAAAGGCAAGAACCACGCGGAAGAAAAAAAGCTGGGATACACCATAACACTACCAGCATGACAAGCGGTCCAGTCCCATCACAGAGGATCACTCGCACGATGGTGCAACGCATTGTTGGAGGTCACGCAGGAACGGCTGGAGTCAGGGTGAGAAGTAATGGGACAGATCAATTGAATGAAAGAGAAAAGAGACGAATGCTATATTGCTTGTCCTACAAGCGCGCTTGAGACTACCGTACTTATAGTAGTGCGCAGTATCAATATACATCAAGATGACCACTGCCGTTTCCTAGATCCACATGCTTCAACTTGCTTGACCGCTGGTCGAACACATCCGTCCCATATCATCATACTGAGGTAGTAGTTCTGACACCCATCCTCGTGCCTGCGGCGTATTCTATAAGACAGAGGCATATAGAACCCGAACACTTGAGTCCGAATTTTGTATGGGCGGTCAGATACGCATAGATAATTTACCATACACAAGTTTTATCCCTGTCCTTTCCGGTAAAGTCACCGAAGAATAGTTACATCGGGGATACTAGCCATGGAATTTGGGGAACATTTGTCCTCGACAAAGAAAGCGAGTGTTTCGGAGGCAGAGCATAGATATTCACCGGAACCCCCCCGTTCCTCGATCTATCGATATCATGAGAGAGTACTATGATTGGATACCAATGTCCTTTTTTGCCAAAGATAAAGTATCAGGCGCCTGAACTGTCTATTTTCTGAAGAAGCAGTTAAAAGATCAAGAAGAAAAAGTATTATCGGCCAGTTCCTATGGTCTAATGGCTTAGGAGACTGGTCGGCTAATTTGAAACAGGGACCATCATGAGTTCGAATCCGGGGGGCAGTGGATTAGTCGAGCATTTAAAAAAATGCTCGGCGAACCACTTTTTTGCTAGGGGGTAGGTCTAGGGTTAATGCCCTTGGGTCAATTCCCGCCAAATGTTGAGGTGGGGCTGCTAGTTAGTGTTCGGGTACTATATGCCCGTAACTTGTAATGCTCGAGGTAGAGCATTGTACCCTGGGCGAGATTCTCGTATCATACGTTACTTGTATGAATAGCGTGGTACGCTATTTTACGCCCGCCATTCTGCGATTTCCTGCATACAGGCTTGGCTATCCTTCTATATTCTACGATCCCTCCACAAACCTCCCCCTCACGCGCTGCCCACCGTCCTTTTTTTTTTTCATTAACGAATACCCCCATCGCTATCACTCCTCTAAGGGCGAAGGTCTCTCCTTGTTATCAATTAGTGACCAAAGAATGCACAACGACCATTCCAGAAGGCCGAAAAAAAGAGGGAAAAAAAGGAAAAGGGCCAAAACTTTAGAGAGTGTAGTAGAGCCAGTATACTTTCCGCCGGATGCCGAATGTCCTCGTATCACCTAGTATTTTGAAGGGGTTCCTGAGAGCGAGTGATTTGTTATGACGGTATTCATAGGGATTATTTCCTACCGGTCCAAAAAGGAAAAACGGAATGAAAGCGATAAGATGAGATGAGTGATGGGGAACTTGTGGCTCATGGTTCCATTTACCTGTTCAGTGGATTGCTTTTGGGCATTATGTTTTGAGGGGGCTAGTCTGGAGAGGCGAGGGCGGAGGAGCAAACGGGGACTGGTACAAAACGGAGGCGTTAGATCCCTCTCTGCACCCCCTCCCTGGCCACCCGCAAACATATGGTAGCCTTGGGTAACGGCGTAGCGCAGAGATACGTGAGCCATTCTTCAAGTAGCAATGGCGGTGGTGGTCTCTTGTTGACAGACCTTGAAAAGGTATGCAGCAAATGGGTAACCCTGCCTCCACCTTTGTTGACCCGATTCATACATCAAATTTCTAGCACAATGGGAGTGAGCCGCGCATGAACAAGGTCGCCTAAGGGAATTATGAGGAATGGTCATTACGACTCAGCTCCTTTCTCGCAATACAGATCCCCCTACCGGGGTACTCACCTCTCGCCGATTTCTCTAAACCTGAGAGCAGCATATTATCACTAAGCTATCAACATATAAATTTCATCCCCCACGATGTCACGCTCCCTCCCCACTCACCCGAGCAGCTAACACCTAAATTCCGGAGAAGCCAAAGCACTGTATGATCTCTTACGCCTAGCATTCCAATACCCACCCCCCCCCGGAAGATTAAAATAAAATAAAATAGGTGGAAACTAAAAGACGCAAGACCTCTACCCGCAGAATCGCAAACCCAAATCCCCAGGGGGTATAATATCTCCCTAGAGAGAACAGAAGGCCAGCAGGCCGAGCTAGTGCGACAACACACCTACGAATGATACCCCCGGTAACTTGGCTTAATCATTCCAAGCCAAAGGCCAGACAAAGAAATCGCAAAACGAAAAAGCTTCACTGCTCCCAAGTGAGCAGACCCCCCCCCCTCTCTCTCCCCTTATGCGCTTTTGGGAACATCACATGAAGTCACCTTCATTAGATAAGCCAACTTGGGCTTTCTCCTCCCCCTTGTCCTCTTTTCTTGGGGTAAGTAGGTAAAAACTTTACTTCGTTCAAGGGGGCTATTAACCCCCAAGCACCCACCAGACGGTCTGACCTCTAGGATTTGACCATTCAAGATAAGGCACGCGCAGCCCGCATCCAGGCAGTTGGATGGGCATTTCTGAATACAACAATAACCTAGTTCTCCCTCCCTCTCTCCCTTCATATAGAGCTAACCAAACAAACCCCGAAAGAGAAAAAAAAAAAGTGCTACACGATAAGCAAGAACCCATCCCACCACTCTAACTTATGAGTTTAGAATCCCCGTCACGATAGGTCACTCGTGCTATGAGACCCCACCACAGACAATTACAAAAAAAGGGGGGGGAGTGGAAGGAAACGGTGACTATTCCGATAACCACCCGTACTTGTCTTCGTTCAGTTGCCGTGTAGAATACGTAATTAGCCAAAGTACGCAGCCAAACCAAACAACAACCAAATTCCTCAACAGAAACATCCCCACGGTAACTCAAGTACTCATTCCAACGGGCATACCCGACCTCGCCACCAGGTTAAAAAAAAAAAGGTAATGGGGTCGTGAGAAATTCACGATTTAGTTTGTTAGATATGATAATATTATTATGTTGGTTTGTGATACTCTTATTAACTTGCCCCTGCTAAGAGTAGGGGAGGGGTTGTGGGATTCCGCTATCATACCCGGCCATATACTTCGTGAGGATATAATACTATATAATATTACACTCTCCCCGCAAGGCTGGATATATTACTTATACAATGGGGTATAGTATCGCATCATATTATCATACTTCCCAATTGATGCCGTTCCTGGTTTTGTTATGATAGTTTGATCTTATATACCTAACTTAGCGCCTAACCCAACTTAAGTCAACCTAAAGTGAGAGGAAGGAGGAATGCACGTGCCCTGCCCTGTCATGTCCTATAAAACGAGGCCCGGTAAGATAAGTGCTTTGAGTGAGTATTCGCTGTTATATCCATCTAGTTGATTAGCCACCTGAGCAGCGCCAGGGTAGGAAGGAAGGAAGGACTCACGATATTTGATATCGCCGCCATGGCCTCCTGACCTCTTTCTCACTCCTCCGATTTACTGATTTATCTATTCATGTTCTCGCCGTCACACCAATTCAATCATATTATTATCCATAAGATACCAGAGCTCTAACGTGCATTTGCCATAGAATTAACCTAACCGGAATAAAAACACATACAAAAAAAAAGAAAAAAGGAGGTATGGTAGGGACAACAGGTATACAGGTATACAGGTAAGATAGGTAGAAGCAAAGAAAACCCCCCACAAAAAACGAAATAGACTAAAGTAAAAATACAAAATGAGCAAGTATACATTATCGCACTGGTGCTGCGCTGGTCGAGTTAAGCTATACCTATCAGTATGTACCATACCATACGAGCACCAGTGGCAATGACAAATAAGGGGGGGGAAAGAAAGAATGGAAAAACTTTGATACAGACAGTAACGGTTACTTATACTAGCCCACCAACGCTATCTCACCCCGCCCTCCCTACCCTACCCGTGTAGCCCCCCCTCCCCTTAGCTATACTTCTTGCCAACCCACTCCATTGGCCGGATAGAACAGAGCAGAGCAGAACAGTCAGACCAGACCGAATCCCTTAACTTAATAAAATTGAAAGGGGAAAGAAAAATAGGCAAGACATGACTCCCCGGACCCAAACGAACAAAACAAACAGATGGAACAGAAACCCTCAATGAATAAAATAAAATAGACTTCTCATCAACAATTCGAGAAAGAAAGAAAAAGGTATGATACGGATTGATACTATAAAGTAACCCAAAGCAAAGCAACCCCTCCCAGACTATCGTATACTATTTACCTCATTACCACTACTGCTCCCCCTCCCCCCCCTCCCCAATCGGCAAATCCCTCTTTGGCGGATACCCATGCACGCGAACGCGATACAAACACGTAAAATTTGGATGCCCCCAGTTATCCACGATTCTGAATGCAACGAGGTGGCTAGTGATGTTGAGCCTGGTGAGGTCGACTGGCAATTCAAATGTCTGGACCGGGGATCCGACGGTATGGATGTCGTACATAAATTCGTGCACACGCACCCACTCCCCGCCGTTGCTGCCGCTACCCAATATCTGCGGTTGCTGTTGTCCTTTTTGTGTGTCGCTGTCCTGGCGAAACCACTCGCCAGGGGGCTTGCCCACTGCCTTCTGCAGCTCCTCCTTGCGCTCCGCGGGCACGCGGATCCAGAATTCAATGTTTTTCGGCGCGGACGAGATCTCGATCGCTTGCTGCTTGGGAACGTGGTCGATTGTAACGTGCGAGACGTAAATTGGCATGGCGAGTTTGATGCCAATGTCCCCCGAGCGCTCGGGGAAGGGCCAGCATTCGCCCACCTCCGTAGACGGGGTTATGGCCAGTGCTGGCGGTGGGGAGATCCGCGCGCCTCGGCCAAAGAGGCGCCACACGTAGTGGTGGTAGCCCTTGCCGCCCGTCCAGTCGTACGAGGGGGATGTGACGTAGGGCCAGACTGAGGCTCCGGTTATGATGGATGCATAGTCTGGTAGGGTGGCCCAGAGCTCCTTGCTACCCTGCGAGATGCGCTCAATGGCGCCCCGACCCCCACGCGAGTTGGCAAACTCTTGCGCCATGTTTCTGGCCGCCCTGCTCGCGGTTCCAGAGGCTATGGCGCTAGCTGCAGCGAGGATGGAGGACGATGCCGAGTTGAAATGTTCTGTGTTTTCTCTCCGGATTCGCCGTTGAAGCTCCTCCAATTGGCTCTCGAATTTGGACTCGAAATCCGGCAAGAAGGTTTCCACCTCCCATTTCTTGTGATACCTCTCCGCCTCTTCCTGGACCATGGCCATCACAGTCCCCTTGCTTAGAACCACACCGCCCGGCTTCCCATCCCCCCCCACACCATCTCCCGCAGAAGCATGCTTTTCAATCAAATCCCTTAGTTTGTCCTCATTCCCTTTTATGAATGCCTCCCAACTGGGTATCTTCCCAATTCCGTCGGGACCTGTCTTTGCGATCGCATCCTTAAAATGCTTGGGAAATATCTTGGAGAATACATCCTGGAGACTGTCCTTGAACTCGTCGGTGAGCTGAACCTTCCCGTTCGGACCCAAAGTAGCAACCATTTGTTTTGGGAGGGCATCTTCGAAGGACTGCATAGCTTCATTCCGCGCCTTCTGCAACGCCTTGAAATCTGACAACTCCTGATCTAACGCCTGCTGTGCCGAGTAGAGCTTATCCAATTTCCTCTTGTTGTCTTCCAACAGTGCATTCTGTAGATCCTTAACAGTATCCAACGTATTCGAAAGAGAGTTGATCTCATTTTTGATCTTATCTCTATCAGTGGATGATTCCATCTCAGCACTAGTTAGAGAACGCTCCAAGACTGATAACTCCTTCTCGAGAACTTGGCGATATTTAGTCTCAAAACTCGAAGCAAGGTGTCCGAAATTACCCAGCTCCTTCTCGACAGTGTGGAGGCGATGAACAAGTTCATCGACATTTCTTGGAGCTTCAGAAGGGGGAATATAAGTGAAAATAGGGCCGCCCCTCTGCCAACCGAATTGGAAGTCGTAGGAGGTTACCAGATAGTGGGTAATGATCGTCGCGAGAAAACAGACAAGGAGTGTTTTAATGACCCCAGAGATCGAAACCCCAAGCCATCGTTGCCACAAGAAGTCGACGAATCCAAAGTAATTGAAGGGCACATCATCAGAATCAGTATCGTCATCTCCACTACCATATCCTCCTTCATCCCCATCACCACCACCACCCTCGTCACCTCCGCCACCCCCAGCATTCTTTGTACTTTTCGCCGCCTCTCGTTCCCTCTCTAGCAATTCCCTCTGCTTCTGTCTAGTCAACCTTGCATTATCAATCTCTTGCTGCAATTTTTCCCTTTCCAACTCCCTTGCTCTCTTGCCCGCCAGCGCCCTGGATGAATCTCCTATCTTCGATTGGATAAATTCAAGGGAAGTCGCCGGAATTCTGCTATCGGTACCCCTAGCTTTTCTCCCTACGGGCTGACTGGGGGCCGGGACTAGTCTCCTCCCCGCGGGAGCTCGCCTCTGTGCCACTTCTTGTTCCTCAACCTCAGACTCTTCAGTTTCACCAAAGCGCCTCGCCAAATTCTCGGAGACCTTCTTCCCGAGCATAGGGTCCAAGTCATCTTCCGAACCGTACGAGCGATTAAAACCAAGAGTAGTATCGACCCCGACAGAGGAACGATCGGAAATTTCTGTTTTCAATATCCGAGTCATGTTAGCAAGTGCGCGAGCCAATTTGCGATAGTGAGCGAAAACGCTTGAGGGTGAGGATGAGAAAGAGCTTCTGGAAGCGAAAGTTGGGAGAGGGACGTTTTAAACGTCCAGAACATTCTGAGGGAGCGGGATGGCGCATAGAGTGAAACTTACCAGACTGTTGTCTTCCATTCGCTAATGGCGGCGGTGGCATAAGGTCTATTGATCTTGCTGTAGGAGGACCTTGACCTAAATCTGATGCAACACTACGACTTCTCAGCGACCTAAGTCTAACATCCTTCATTGTCGCCTGGATTTCAGCAGCATCGAGCTTCCCCCCAGCCCTCGTTGTTACCCCTCCCCTCTTCCCCGTTGTGGATGTCTGGGCAGTGGTGGTGGCAGTGGTGATGATGGTCGGGCCTAACCTTCTGCTATCCTCCTCATCTTGAAACCCCTGCTCATCCTGCCCATCCTCCTCCTGCTCATCTTGAGGCTGCTCGCCAGAAGCCTTTTCCCTCTCCCGTTCCTCCGCTCTCATTCTAGCCTCTGCCGCGTCCTGCTTCTGCTGCAACGCCACAGCCATAGGCACCCTCGTATCGGCCAATTGAGGAGCTTTGGGCATGTTGCTATGCGGAGAACCGTACGAATAACTACTTTTAGTAGGGATAAATGGCATAGCCCGTTGATCCTCATCGGCACTAACCTTCCGACTACCAGACCGCCGACGGTAGGTTGAAGGCGGAGTTGCCGTGAACATTTTTCCTTTAACCAGCATCATTTCCTGTTAGTCTTTCGTAATACTTCCCTAAGTAGAGATTCTCTGTTGAGTCTAGTAGCTATCGTTGCCCGGCCGCCTTAACGCGCGAGCGCAAATCGCAGAGCAGAGGGGAGAAGGGTGGGGAGGAGGGTATACGAAGGGAGGTGGTGGAGGGGGCAGGAGGTGGGTAGAAGAGTCTGCGACGAACCGAAAGAAAAAAAATCAAAAGCTTCTTTTGTTTTAAAATGGTATACCTGTAGTAAAAAGATCAACTGGCGGAGGACCAATGCAGCTGCGGGTAAAGTGTTGGAATATAAAGGGCGGGGGGTGTAGTGAGTTGTGTGATAAAAGGTTGATTCAAGTCCGACGCGTTCTAGGGTTTGATGAAAAGACGGGTTTCTTTGTTCTATAAACAATAGCGCAGCATGAGAAGAAAGCCTTAGCGCAGCATTCTTTGGTCGCAGGAGCGATGGGGTGTATTCTGAGTGTGTGTGGGAAGGCGATAGGGTTGCGATGATGAAAGATGGCGGATTGTAGTGTGGGTGGGTGGGTTTAAGTCAAGTCGTGATGGTAACAGACAGTGAGAAGAGAGAAAAAAAGAATAGCTAAAGAGGCTAGGGTTAGAGAGATGGACTGGATGGATTGATGGAGATGGGAAGGGATGTAGTTTCTTGTACTGGGTGATGATTTATTATTATTATTACTTTCAAGGGGGAGGAGGTGTTGTTGTGATTGGAGGTGATGGACCTTCGATATTTCGTTCCGTTCGTTTCGTTTCGCTTCGCTGTTCGTTGTTGGTGAAGGAGGCAAAGGTACGCTATCACGAGTCAACGTGGAAAGTTAACGTAGGAGTGTCTTGCTCGTTGTCGTTGTCCTCTCCCAATTCGGGTTGATTCGTTGTCTCCCTCACCTCCACCACTGCCAACGAGATGCCGGGTTTTGGGGAAGTCGAGATGCTTTTGGTGGTGATACAGAGCTTAGCTACCCTTGGTTCACGACAAAGGAACCTTAACTCGAGCAATGCCAGATCGAATTACCCGAGTGGTGGTTGGCGATGCTCAACCTCTATTTGATCGATTGAAAGCGGTCAACTCGATGATAAGCCCCCACTACCGAAGCACCGGTGGGGAAACATTGTTTACAACAAAATCATTGGGGCAGAGAAATAATGTCTTTGTCCCCTCCGCAGAGCCCTGCTCGGAGAAACAGAATCACGCACACACATACCGGTATAGGTAAGCAATGAAGCCCGATCCCTTTCCCTCTAGTAAACTCTCAAAAGCCCCCATATCAATGTTATTTATTGCCTTTCAAAGGGTGAGAAATGACCAGAAAATATAGGGGCTGGACAACCCCGTTCCCTGGTGCCGATATGTAGAGGAGTCTCTGGACCAGTAGACACTGATAACTACTAGTAGAAAGTGTCTTCTCGGGGAATAAAATGAAAAAACGAAAAAACACCCCTGAGGGAAGTGGGGGAAGGGAAAAAAACCCGGTGGGAAGCCAGGGAAGGGATAGAAAATTGGGCGAAAGTGAAAAAAGGGAAAACAACAGGGAAGTGAGGGGGATGGGAAATAAAAAATAAAAAGATAAGCCGTGTGCAATTCTAGTTCTCTATTCGGACCACTGCTCGGCTGGAGGATTTTGCTTTTCACGCCAAGCGGGTGAGATTATCCCCACTTTTCCAGATATGTCAATCGAGTGATATCAAAAGCATTTCAGGTCAAGTTATGATGCAGATATTTTTCCATCAACAGGAGCACTAAACCTGATACGAGAGCCAGGTTGTGAGGCAATGCACCTGTTGATGTTTACTAACCAACACCTCGAGTCATGTGAGAGCTTTACAACTCTATGAGTTGAATCCACCAATCAAAGAAATACGGTGATCTTGCTCACGCCTCTTTAGCACGATGTAGGGAAATTCGGCACTGCAGGAGATATCGTAGCCTTTGAGAACGATCTGCGCTGCATATTTGTTAGCTGCCATCCAGATACCCTTTGAAATAGAACATCTTACAAAAGAAACCAGAAGAAACATCCAGCAGTCTGTTCGCTGAAACCTCTGCTCCGTCCGCTGAGACCCACGGCCCATTCTCCCACCAATTTGATCGAAACCAGATTTCATCTGCCCGCCTAGGTGGTCCACTTCTATCTTCTGTATATCAATATTCTCACTAGCCAATCAATAAAAGCTTTTGATTAGAGTGGGATTTGTTTGTTTCTTTTTAACCTTCTTAAGATTGATGACTTTTGCAGCGACTGAGACCTCGCGGGGGAGCTCCGGTTCGGTATTCAAGTCAGATGGCTTGGGGGTCGGTGTTTCAGTGTTCGGATGGGGGCCGGCATCGAAAAGTTCAAATCGTATTCCTTCTAACTTGCATAGTTAGTATATACAAACAACTCCCATCATCAATGATTAAAACTTACCGTATTCACACCAGAACCACTCACATGGGGGTACCGTAAAACCTGAAATAATTGAGAACCTCGCTGGGACCTTGGAGTTGCCTCTCCTAGTAAGGTCTGTCTCAAGTGAGGGCTGAAGGAGAATCTTCTCGTTGTGTTTTGTCCCACTAATCCAAAGCCGGAATTTCTGGACGTCCTAGCGTCATTCTCAAGTATGATATCTCGGTTTTTACGGTAACTGGAAGCCGCGAGCAGTACGAGCTACTCTAGGGGAAAACATCGTTGGGGTGGTAGGAGGACTCTAACTTAGTACCAGGGTAGAGGTGCGGTGTCGGGAGAAGAAATAGCGTTAAGAGAAGAAGTGGTGGTGGAGTTCAGATTTGAAGGGGCTACGGCCCCAGTCATATGGAGAACCCCGTTTTTGCCGAACATATCTACTAGACTGCCCATAATCAGGTAACATCAGGCACGGCCACCATTCCATATCAATACGATTAATGACATCATTCCGCCCATGAAACTCACCCTCTTTAGCCTTTCGTGGTGCAGAACCAACCACAGCCCAATCCCGAGTGGGATTCCACGACTGTCGCTTAATCATCAGCTAGAGTGCTTCAATCCCATCAGGCATTCACCACCCCACCAGCACAAATCCCCCACCCTTCGTACCCGCATATCCCCACCTCCGCCCCACTTCAGGTAAATGCCATCAACATAAAAACCCCACCCTTCCCCAACAAACACGACAATGACCAACCCCCTCTCCGGAAAAATAATATTGATAACCGGTGCCTCGCGGGGTATCGGCCTCTCGATATCCCAGAAATTCGCCAATGCTGGGGGGTGCCTAATCCTAGTATCCCGCACCAAGTCCCACCTAGATGCCGCGCTGTCTACACTACCACCCGGAGGCGAGCACCAGTCTATCGCTGGAGACGTTGGGGATCCAGAGTTTTGGGAGGAAGTTCGGGGAGGGTGTGGGGTATGCTTGCTCCCCCAGCTAGTAACGACAATGGTGAGGAGGAGGGGGGGGGGGGGGGAGGGCAAGAGCTGATGGTAGTGGGAGTATGGTAGAAAAGGTTAGATGTCCTCGTGAACGCTGCCGGAATCACGCATTACAGTCTTCTGATGGCGACAAAATCGGAGACGATACAGGAAGTTATCAGGACGAACCTGATGGGGTCGGTGTTAGGGTGCAGGGCGGTATTGAAGGGGATGATTAGGGCCCGGAGTGGTTTGTCTATCTCTGCTCTACTGGGAGGGGAAGGCCGCTTTGGGGGTGGGGCTAATATGGTTGGCTGGTGATGTGGAAAAAGGTTGTATAATTAATATTTCGTCGGTACTGGGGATTAAAGCTGGCGTGGGATCTGTAGCTTATGCCGCCAGTAAGGCCGGTGTTATCGGTAGCCTCCTTTCCCCCTCCCCTTCATGTTCAACCCCAGCTAACCATGCCAAAACCAGGGTTAACAAGGTCGTTAGCAGCTGAAGTGGGCAGCAGCGGAGTGAGAGTTAACGCAATTCTTCCAGGGTATATTGATACGGATATGACGAATGGTTAATCCCCCTCCACTGTGCTAGCCACTAACAAGCACTGTATTAACAATAACAGGCATGACAGAAGGAGCGCGGGGGGGCGCGTTAGGGTCCACGCCGATGGGGAGGATGGGCACCGCGGAAGAGGTCGCAGACGCAGCAATGTTTCTAGCACTGAATAAGTTTGCGAATGGGAGTCAAGTCGTGCTTGATGGGGGGCTTTCGGCTACGTAGTTTAGAGGTTTGGCATGGGAAAGTCCCAGACTGATCCTAGTATATAACCCTAGATTTGGTAAATACCTGAGCAGCGAGCTCTATCAGTGACAGGGCTTTGTTCCCAATGGAGAAAGTAGAGCTCGTCTACCCGACTATAAGAGACGATCCACCCTGAAAGCACGCAAATACTTTTCACTGCCAGCTTCCGGTCCAATCACCCCCCACCAGTTATTGTGTCCACAGATCGAGTGACAAAGCATGAACACTCAAATCGACAAAAAAAAATCACAAGAACCCCATCAACCTCTTCAACTTTCCAACCTTCAAACTCCACGCCTATTAACCAATTCATCCCAATTACACACTACTTCACGAACGTGACATCAAAATCAGACCCGCCATAAATTTCCAACCCCACCCTTCCGTTGGGCCCAGATTTACGGATATCCGGTTTACTAGGCGGGATACATGCTAGTTCTGCGGATGCCAGCGTGCACGGTAGAGTTATAGCAGCAGTAGTAGCAAATCCAAAACGCAAAATTCACCGAGAGCTCTAGGTGTAAACATCTGGGATGGACGGGAATATTTTCCTGTCAAGGTACGGAGAAACGGAGGTTTGAAGTATTATAGTCGTCCCGTGGATCGTGGGCAACAGTTGCTGATACTGGGTGGGCATGGGTAGGTTGGTGCAACCCCCGATTGTGCCGTCTATTTTAAGCACGATATTGGTAGGCAGACCCATCCTTTGATATGAGCTAGATGGCATCATACTTGTGAAGATGTAGACTACCCGAGTAGAGTAGCACGAAAGGTGCCCTGAGCCGCAAGTAAGCCATTCCCGACCTTAACGGTTACAATTGGTTGATCCCCCCGCACTAGCCCCCACTACCCAAATAAGGTTTTAAGCCCCATCCTGTCGACGCAACCAGCCTTTGAATTGTCGGGAACCATGGTGATCAGCTTCCCACCTCACCTCGCCTCGCCTCGCCTTATCATTACTATCATACCACCACCCACCGTAAATAAACAGAACGGATAGAAAGAGAGAAGAAAAAAACCACAGGGTAAATTATCATACTTGAAAGAATGTCGGTCCCAGGCCTCCAACTCTCGGAGCTCCCGATCGGCCAGCCCTTCTCAAACTTCACGGCGCAAGACTCCACGCCGGTGGAGCCGCTCACGGAAAAGACATACGAGATAGCCAAATTCCGGGAATGGCGGTTCGAGGTTGCGTTTGGCGCCACCGTTGAAGTGAAGGTATGCCCGTCCCCAGGGTGAAAGGAAAAGAGGGAATGCTGATGAGAAATCCTAGCTCTTAAAAGGCAGCGCCGAAATCTTCGGCACGGAGCTCCCGATCGGCCACAAATTCACCTTCATGGGGACCAAATCCGCCATCTTCACCTGGCACGGCTGCACCCTTGAGGTTCGCGGTAGTCCCAGCGTCGAGTACACAAGCGAGGAAACGCCCATGACAGCATACACAAATCTGCACTTCGCCCTGGAGAAGCAGCGCGGGCTGGCGGGCGAGTCGCCGACGGTGCAGGGGCCAAGGGTGATGATCGTCGGGCCGGAGAATGCGGGGAAGACCTCGCTCGTCAAGATCTTGACGGCGTACGCTGTCAGGCAGGGGCGGAAACCGGCCGTTGTGAATCTGGACCCGAAGGAAGGGGTGTTGAGTCTCCCGGGGACACTGAGTGCCACAAGTTTTAGCACAATAATGGACGTCGAGGAGGGGTTCGGGAGCAGTCCTACCAGCGGACCGAGCCCCGTGCCTGTGAAATTGCCGTTGGTGTACTATTACGGTCTGGAAACGCCGGAAGGGAATACAAAATTATACAAAGCACTAGTGTCGAGAATGGCAGTAGCCGTATCCTCAAGGCTTTCAGAGGATGACGAAAGTACCCTCCCCTCCCTCCCCCTCCTTCTCCACAAGCGAAGCTAATATAAAACACCCCAAGACCGCTCCTCGGGTATAATAATCGACACCTCCGGCACCATCAGCCAAACCCCCACCGGCTACGACCTCCTGTACCATGCCATCTCCGAATTCTCCATCACAACTCTGGTAGTCCTCGGCAGTGAGCGGTTGTACAGCGACATGCTCCGGCGCTTCGAAGACCGCCCAAACCACCAGCACCAACCCCCCCCAATTTCTATAATCAAACTTAGCAAGTCCGGTGGCTGCGTCGACCGCGACGACGCCTTCCTCCGCGCTTCCCGCGAGCGCTCCATCCGCGAGTATTTCTTCGGCGAGCCGAAGAAGCGTACACTGAGTCCCTACACTATGACCGTCGGCTTCGACGACTTGAACATCTGGCGCGTGGGCGAGGCGAGTACGCTCAATTCTAGCTTGCTACCCATAGGTCATGGTGACGAGGAGGAGGAGGGCGGGGGCGGTGTTGGGGGACAGGCATTGTTGGTCCAGGCAGAGTGCTCAATGCTATTGCAGCATTCGGTCGCTGCGGTTTTGCATGCCGAGATTGGGGATGAGGTGCGTGCTTTGGCCGAGAGCTCGGTGATGGGGTTTGTTTATATGTAGGGCTTTCTTCTTCTCCTCCCCCCCCGGCTCTCACATCTCCCCTAGTGCCAGTGGGATTATGAGATATGCTGACCGTGGTGATGATCGGGTCGAATAGTGCATCCGTCGATGAACAAAAGCGATATATGAAAATCCTCGCTCCGATGCCCGGAAGATTGCCGCCGAAGCCGTTAGTCGTATCCTCTTTCCCGGAACCTACTTTCAGTCTCGTTGGATGAAGTGAAAAATAGAAATGTACAGTATATAAATGCAAATATATATTATATTATATAAACAAAAACAAGAAAACTCATGCTTCGTGGTCAATGGGCCATCTTGCACCGTGTACGATAACTCGATTACTGAAGTAATTTAAACCCTTTCATACACAACACTGGCGCCAAGTTTTTTCCGGGCGAAAAAGCGCTATATCGTGGCTAAAGTACAGAAATGACGGAAAGAGTCCCGTACCCAAACATGAAAACGACGATGGCCTGCACACATATTTTTATGATACACGGAAGCACAGAGGAAAAAAGTAATGACATCTCGCAACTAAAAAACCAAATACACGACGCCTCTATGCCGTATCCATAGCCATTCCGGAAGTCTAACTACGCACCCCTGCTTAGTTACTAGCCCTGGGGATAGAAGGTTTGGAAGAAAGATAGAAAAATACCAGGAAGAGGAGATGTTGCAAACCCTTCCCTTGCACAAAACTAGTCGTAATAGGAGGAACGAGAAAAAAAGAGGGGAAGAAAGGGAGGAAGAAGAAAAAGGCCAGATTGCTCACTCCCAAACTCTGGGTATTAGGATCGTCCCACGGTTCCGAAGAGAAAAATTCATAGGAAGTACTCCACAACCGCACCCGTATCCTGCTGTTGTGCAGCTGCATCTCTATGCTCGCTATTCTCGGGCGCAGCCTCAAAGACATTATAATAGCGCGGCCCGTGGTAGTCGACCTCGAGGACACTAGCCAGGTTGCCGCACCGGTAACAATAATTTGGTGCACTCCATACAGTAGATAATAGGCCATCAAAGAGGAGCTGGTACCCCTCTTGGCACAACTGATGAGCTCGGAGTATGTGAGATTGGTTATTAACTTCAAGGAACTTCTTGACGACTTGGGCACCAAAAGTGTATCCTGCGCCTCTGGGCGATAGTGAGAACTCATCGCGATCAGGATCTGGGTCGGACCAGACTAGGTCCGCCATGGGGCCTTCGTGGGGGATTTCTCGGAAGCGATCAATGACCTTGATCTGATCGATTGAATGGATAGAGGGTGAGAGTCCTAGAAAAGAAAAGGAAGAAAAAAACAATCAGACTACCCATAGCGGTTTGGCAGATAAGTGATCGCAGTTGGTAGTGGTGGCAAACCTCCATGAACGCAGAATATATCGTTATTGATCACAACGCTCAAGGTGAGGAAATCGAACATGTCCGTAAAATGACGCCAAACATTCGCACTCCCATACTTTCTCGAGCACTCTGTATAAAACCCGTAGCTCTGTGTAACCCCCCTACTCTCGTGATTGCCTCTAATCAGGTAAACCCTCGAGGGCCATCGAAGCTTCAGACACACCAGCAACGAGATGGTTTCTACAGAGAATAAGCCACGGTCCACGTAATCCCCAAGAAACAGGTAGTTTGTGTCCGGGCAGTAGCCAGCGATTTTGAAGATCTCCAGCATATCGAAGAACTGTCCGTGGATGTCTCCGACGACGGTTACAGGGGCCGTGATTTGTACGACATTGGATTCACTCATGAGTTGCTCCTTGAGTTTGTTGCATATCGCCTCGATGACGGATTCCGCCAAGAGCTCTTTCTTGTAGAGTCTTTCGATGCACTCATCTAAGTCGACGGAGGCTGTAAGAGGGTAACGCAATTGAGTGCGTTAGTTAGTTGGGAGATGTTCCGATGGCGTGATAGGGAGGGGAGGGGAAGATAAGAAGTTTTGAGGAGCGAAGATAGGTACCGGGTAGTCCAAGCATGTCCGGCTAGGACCCTTGATAAAGGCGCGGAAGGAGGCAGGGGAAAGATAGGTGGATGGATCGGTTGTCAAAAATAGTGGGAATCGGCTCAAAAGGTGAGAGGTGGAGGTGGGGTGATGGAGGAGGTGATGGCAGAGATGGCTGGATCGGTTGGGGGGGGGGGGACCAGGAGCGCATAGCTATCGAAGGGGGAGTGTTTTCAAGGGATTCGATGAGCATCAGGGTTGATACATTGCCGGTAGCAGGGTGAGCATTTGTCAGTGATCACTGATCAAGCGATCATCGATAGGTATTTGAGGGATGCCATTTCCAGTAATACTCGTACCGACACCTGCTATATATAATACCTTCTGCAGTAAATTCTAAATTTTACCACCATCACTGTGATCTTCGACCTTCTGTACTCGAGTAAGTCGCTGCAGGAGTTTCCAGCCCTAGAGATTATTTTCACTACTCTCCAGTCGTGATCGACGTTGATTATTTCCATATGCAACGATAAAGCAGTGAGTGACCAAGGGACACTGGTTGCCATTTGCACTTGCACCTGCCCCTCGTGTGGGCAACACTGTAACATTGTTGTGCGAGGCCTCGTCTGTTGTTGCTGAATATTGCTCGCTGCTGCTTTCTTTATGCCAGTGTCACATAAACGATGATTGATTCGAGTCGTGGCCTACCTGCTGCCTTTGTCTATCTGTATTTGAGTGATAGCGGGTTGCAACTGCAAAAATGCATCGTCCTCCTCCTCCTTCTCTATCCTCTTCCTCTCCCTCCCCTTTCCCTTCTCCTGCTCCTGCTCCTCCTCTCCTATTTCTCCCATCCACCTTCTCCCCCTCACCCACTTCGTCTTCTACCAGCGCGCGCAGTATCATACTTGTTATCATAGAAAGAAAGCTCCGAAACCCTCATCCCTCAGCCCCCTGACCGTCTGAGTGCAACCTCTATTCCTTCCACCATCATGTTTGATTTGTTTACAGCACCGTTAAATTTACTACAGATATCAATAGAGATATGTTGCTCTGCCCACCTCTTCGAGATCGACGCAATTCCATGGTGAGATGCTTTCCCCAAATATCGTGCGTTCTCGCTGGTATTCGTTCGCAAGGCTCGAGGGGTTCCTGTCACCGTGGTTGCTGCTGAAATGACGATTTGATCAGTTTACCTCTTCCCCCTGCCCTCCTGCTCTTGTTCAGAGACGTTTTCCTTTCTTTCTTTTGCTCTTTTGTTTGCCCCTCGGTATCATAAAATTTCCACAGTGCCTGTTTAGCGTTCGTTTTTCCTCTGTTTTTAAATCTTGTTCACTATCCCTCTGGCCTTGTTGGTTGCGATTCTTCTTCAGCCATCCAATATCAATCATCTTATTTACTGTGCACTCACTCATCTCCCACTATTATTACCCTGACGTATTCTTGACTCCCTCCCACCTTGAATATGGCATGCAGCAAGCAGAAAAAAAATAATTATTGAAAACTGCTGTTGGCACTGAGTAGCCAAAAAAACCAAATAACAAGAAAACACCCTTGCAAGAAGCAAAACCCTCTCAAATCCCTGCTACACCTCCAAGCTCTCCTACTGTTTTAAGCCATTTCATATTCGAGTTTCTAGGATTCATTGGGGCTTTGGCACATTTTGATCGCCTCATAACCTAGTGGAGAATATTGGTGGGATCGAGAAGAGGAGTCGGAGGGGGAGTTAAAAAAAACGGAGCCTGGGTTTCGCTGTCTTGGCGCAAAGCTTAACGCGACTTCTCCCCAAAGTTCTTGAGCCATCTCTTTGCTTCATCTGCCCCGTCCGCCAGGTGTTCGCCAGGTCATCGTCACTAACCCTAGGTCTCCCTTTGGAGAGCTTCCCGGCCCTTACCACTGTGATCGTTCCCTTGTATTATGGACATCACTACATCCTTTCATCGGACCTGAGCTTTTGACCCGCTCCCCTCTCATACATTTCAAAAGCTTTTCTCGGGTACTATTAATTGTTCTCCTCTATTGTTTCTCATCATTCTTCTCAACCCTCTACACCCCGTTATAACCCCTTCTCCTAGAATTAGCGCTGACTATTCAACCCTCAAGTGTCCTTACTTGAGCCTTCGATTGTTCCTCTTTTCCATCCTCTCTTCCAATCACAGAATCGGGTATCGTCACAGAAGCTTTCAGGATGAACATACCACCGAATCAACCACCATTCCAACCCGGAGCACCTCACTCATGGCCAGCAAACGCGCCATCGCAGAATTTTCAGTCACCCCAGCCATGCTACAATTGCGGATCTGCTGCTCATATTGCCCAGTTTTGTCCGGAACCTCGGCGACAAGTCCCTGCGTTAGTACCGTGCTATATCCTAAAGACCTCTATCAGATAATTAGCCGAACTGACATGCTGCATTAGAGGGTCGGTGAATCAACCTCCTCGCGCTCATCGGATACAGAAGAAAAGCAGCAAGCCGATCATAACCCGATACCCCCACCCCACCCAATATCCCACCACTCAACCTCCAGCTTATCAACCACCTCAGTCCCAAACTTATCCTCAGCAAGCCCAAACAACTGCTTATCCTCCACCGGCGGTTCCCCCTCAGGCGTATCCTACACAAGCATCACCAAGCCCCGTCAGTCCTTATCCACCGCAGCAACCATCGCAGCATTGGCAGCAACCTTATACTTACAATGCCCACCAGCAATGGCCGCAACCTCCGACCCAAACACAACCGCATTATACTCCACATGTGGCTGCTGCTTCTCCAGCTGCAGCGTATGGACCTCGCCAACCGGCGACATATCAGGGTTACAGTCAGCCATCCGTGCATCAATCGCAGCCACAACCTCCACCCGCCCGGCAACCACACTACAACTATCCTCAAGGAGCCCATGCATCCCCTGTCCATCCACCTGCCTCATTTAACCCTCAATTCCATCGTCCTCAGCACCAATTCAGACAAAGGCAGAATAATAGACACCGGTCTCAGCACCATGCACCATCCTTCCACCAGCAGCCCCAACGTAATGCGTCGCCTGCTCAAGTTACTCACGGTTCATCTCAGACAGCCCCACAGGCAACTGCTAACAACCGCCGTGAGCCTCCACCTCCTAAACCACCACCATGTTTTCCAAACACACAGGCCCCAACTGCTCAGTTTGGTAAATCGGGTAAAATAGGTCAGTGATATAACTTCTTGCTGGTATTTCGTAACTTATCTCATGATCCTCTAGTATACAAACCTCCGGAGCGGGTCGAAAAGCCACTGGCGGCAACCTTTGCCGAGACAGATGCCCAACGCAGTGAGATGACGGATGACCCCGAGAAACCAGCTGAACAGCGGGTCTTTTCAACCAAGTACTTTGATGCGAATGGTGCCCGCATTGACGGATACCGTATTAAGCCTGTGGAAGATGGGGAACCAGAAGATCCTGTGTGTGATTCTGTCAGAACAGGAGGCTCTATGCTGTCGCAGCCGCTAGAGTTTACTTTGCCCGATGATCCAGAGAAGAATGGGGATGTGGAATTCCAGAAAATGCTCAAGGAATTGGAAAACGAGGCCAAGATGGAAATTTACGGCTCTCTAAATGGAGAAGACAAAAAAGGCTCGGAGGAATCTCTATCGCTGGTCTCAAGGCCACTTTCGAGGGGTAGCGGCGGTTCAGGCAAAGCTTCAGAAGGTGGTAAGGAAGGGTCTAAGAAAAGGGGTTGGCATAAGAATCTCGAAGATTCGTCTCACGATGGTTCTGATGATCGTCGTGCCAAACGGCCGGCAAAGGGTAACAAGAAGACCAGGGGCAACAGCCCATCTAACATCACGTAAGTTATCCATATATGCCCTATTCTGCGAAAGTTCGCTCACCAATCCAGTCAACCAAGTGTTCCCCCACCACAACATCACCCCCTGCCGCCAAAGCCCAAGGTCCCCGGTTTTCGCGGCGGGCGTGGAGGGCGCCATCACAAGCATGCTCCCTCCCCAGCTCGTCAATATCAGGTTCACCGAGAAGGTGGTAGTGGTGCAGGTAGAAGTGCCGGCCATGGGTTCTCAGGAGACCATACTAGGCCCACTACTTAATATCCATATATTCCCCCTCTCTTTTATTCTCCTATTTTATGTATATTCATTCTGCTGTCCTGCCCCACCCTTTTCTGATCCTCTTCGATATTCTTGCTCATAGTGGCACGATTGCTTCATAGATAGATCTTAGCTCACTGTCTGCTCGCTTGTTTCTACTGCACAGAGTGCTATACAGTGATGAAGATTTCACCCCTCTTCTCCCCTCCCACACTCTCACATCCCCACATACTTTTTTTTGTGCATCTTCCCCCAAGATTTATCATCCTTCCCCCTCGTCCCAACTAACCAACATCGGACTCCCTTTCCATACAATCCCGCCCCAATCACTGGCCACCTTCCTTTCCCTTCCTTCCTTCCTTCCTTATTTATTTATTTATTTGTTTGTTTTTTTGTCCTGTCTTATCTGATCGGAGTCTATCGTTGGTGATTTTGGGTCCTCTTTTCCTCTTTTCTCCCTTCTCTGCCCACCTATCTATATTTTTCTTTCTTCCCCCCCCTTTCTTTTCTCGAGGCTTGGGTGCCCCACCTATCCACCCCAGGCACCATTTCCCCCATTCTCGTCCTCATCATTATTCACGATATATTGCACTTTAATTATCTTTTCTTCTTCTCGCTATCCTATCCTACCATGATATTACCATAACCTGGGCTTATCCCTACCTACCTACCTACCTACCTACCTACACTACGTGAATGGTGATATCGACATCTTGGTTATGGACGTATGAAGTTTTCTGTATTAACTTACCTTGGTGTATTATTATTTTTATTTTTCCTATCTTTATTGCTATGTGCTTGTATTTTTGATAAGTTATGTATAGGTGAGTTGAAGAGAGAGGGGCGGAGGCGGCGGGTTACGATACGGTAATACCAGAGGTAAATATTATTGGCGCATAGAGCACCGTGTTTCGCCGATTTAGTCATCTGCCTATGTAATTATCGTTTGGAGAAAAAGTGTGCACAGTATGTGACGTTGCGATCCAGGAGCGGCGGCAGATATAGTATGGTCAGCAGAGCCAACTAGCTTGGTGAGTGATATCCTATGATGCCATCATCACTTGCGAACAGAGAACAACCAAGCTTGATTAAATCTAGATATATAGTACAGTACCGAATGATTCCGGCAAAAAAAAGGCTCGGACTAGGCGGACAAGGAAAAAAAGAAACTGCGCCGCCCAATGCTTGCTTTTCGTGATTAATAAGGGAAAAAAGGTGAAAGCATCAGAAAAACAAGGAAAGAAGGAATCTAAGAGTACTTGTAGAGAGATTTGAAAAAAAGGTGAAAATAATCAAATGCGCCATTTCCCCCCAGCCATATTTACGCCGGAATCGAGGGAAATCCCGCGGTCCTCCCTTTTGCAGAAGTCGATCAATGTGCGGTCAGGATGGGGGGAATTCACCGCCCGCCAATCCTTCACACCAACTACACACCACAACCATGGTCTCTCTCCGTCGTTGTTGTTGGCGTTGCACCTCCTCCATCTCCTCTCCCTTATTGCTGGAACGATGATTTGCACCCCAGCATATCTCCACATCGTCTGCGCGCCCAGGTCTAATCACCTGCTGCTCCCTACGGAATAAATCATCACTAACCTCCACCCCGACACTACACCCCTCACAAATCCACACGCCGGCACGTTCGCACCTACAAACCTTCGCCCTTTGCACAGCCCTCTTGCTCTCGCAGGCGGTGCAGACCTTACGAAGTCTCTTCCTGAGCGTACAGGCGCGCATCCAATTTGACAAGCGCTTGTGCAGGCTTGTGTCGTAGACGCATCCCTATTGCCATCATCGATTCAATTAGCTACCTGCGGCCCGTCGCTAGTGAGAAGGGAAAGAGTGGAGAGGGGTGGTCTGGGAAGTATTACTTTACAAACAGCAGTAAAACACCTAATGCACCTCCCCACTTGCAATTCCTTCAGCGCTACCGAGAAGCGGTGGTAGCCCGTTCTTGAGGCTATAAAGCTACAGGACACCGGAGCCGTCTTCGAGTATAGGTTTTTCCAGTGCGCCCTGGATGCCGCGAAGAGGCTTTGCTGCGCGCTCTGCGAGGTCAGGGAGAGGTTTATCAGGTCGTCTTGGGTCACGTGTGTCGAGAGGAGGGAAATTATGGGGTAGGGTGTTAGGAGGGGTTCCATTTTTGGCCTCTGCTTTTGCTCGTCTTGTGAGGACTGAGAGGGGCTGTGTTGGAAGGAGTGGGAGGCGGGAGGAGGGAGGTGCGTTTGATATCAAAATCGAATTGTCGGGAGAGAGAGAGAGGAGAGGCGCACGCGTAGTGGGACCTCAGCTAGAAGGCAGGTATAGTATAGGCTGGTAGCTGCGTAGTCTGCCGCAGGCACAATATATATATATATATATATACGCAGGCAAGGACCAAAGGGACGAAGGGGGGATAGAAGGGGGATCAAGTACCTTTATAATAAGTAAATATAATAGAACCAAAAATTTAATAATAATGAAAGCTCCAACCCCTTCGCCATCCGTCACCCGCCATCGTAGGTTTCATTACCCACTATGCCCACTGCATCCTACAGCCTTACCCAGTAGTGCGCAGCACAGAAACCGGACGGCATAATACCTTCCTCACGATACCCGTACCTATGATGCCTTCATGCATACAGGTATCACACACATCCCTCCCATATTATTAATTAAAAAATAAAAAGAAGAAAAAGAAAAACCCCAAAAACTCAAGGCCAACCATCGTATGAGTACTGTACTGTACCTTTCCCTACATATAAAACTAGGATACCGGTATTATACCCGCAAGACAAGACAAATATAAACCTCACAAGGACCCCCCCCCAAAAAAAAAGTCATCGGTATTACGGAAAAAATAATTTACTGTAAAAAGTCATGTGTGCAACACAAAACCGCATACAACCCCACCAAACGATCATTCCTTTACCTACAAACCAACCTCACTTCCCGTACCGTACAAGTACGAGTACCGTATAATCTGGCAAAAGTCGGATTGGAGCTAAAGCGAAACTAAGGCAACCGAACCAACAGGAGAGCTCGAAGAAGGCGAATTCGCCACAGTTTAAACATATGGGCTGCTGTGGTTGGACAGGTTCAAGAAAATCCTCACTAGCGTCAGTCCGACTTTTGCCAGATTATACGGTACAATAAGCTGCGCAGTACCGTAAGGGAAAAGAAAAGAAAAGAAAGAAAGAAAGAGGGAAAGAAAGAAAGAAAGAAAGAAAGAAAGAAAGAAAAATGGGGAGGGAAAATAATGTCTCACTTACCTAAACACACAACATCGCACACTGCGGGTACCCCCCCCCCCTCCGCCACAGAGCTCCTCCAAGGTTGGAAAGAGTCGGTGGGGCGCCACGGCGAGTGATTGGCGGTGATCCCTTGGGTGGTGGAATCATCATAATATTATCCAGGTATCATATATCATACGCTAGGCTACCTATAATATCATGTCCACGCTCCATACGAGAGTGTAAAAAAAGAATCGTGGGGATTTTTACTTCCTGGCCGGCGTATCGCCATGGCATGTACAGTACGGGTACCGTACTGTACGTACGCTACGGCGGCTTGGGCACGGGTATCGTGGGTTGGGAACGGCACCGTATTACCGGTACGGTACGAAAGACATTTGTTAGTTAGTATCCATACTAGTAGCGCTCAAGCGACGGCCAACCCCCCCCGGGAACGTGATGATTCATGTTATTAGTACCATCACAGCTGAATGAGTAAGTGAGTGGATCACAAGGTCGGGGGAAAAGAGAACCCTATAGGTGTTTTATTATCACGGTTTATTACACGAGTATGTCGGATTGGATTGTCTTGATGGGTGGAGATGGATCGGGAGGACAATCCAACTCCCGAAGGGAAGGGGCTCCCGGTTCGTAACTGTACCGTAGTGCTCTAGACCCCCTGCACGTGGCTTATTACATAATTACTGGTGGCGTGTGAGCTCAAGTGCTTGTTCTCCCATACGGTATCATAGCTGGGACGCATGCGCTCAGGTGATCGGGGATATATATATTTTACTCGGCCAGATATTACCGGTATTGTCGTTAGAAGAAAAAGTTCTGTCAGTTGAGTTCAGCCCAGAGTGCAGTACCGGTAAGTAGAGAGAGCGTGGGGGCCAGTTTCAAGATACCAACAAGGCCAGAATAGGAATTTCCAGTGGTTTTAGAGCTCCACAACCGTCATTTTCTTTGCTTTTGGAAGCCCCAATGACATAAAATGTGTTCTTTTTGATTTAGTAGGTTGCTTGAAACTACTCACTCTGAGCTGGACTCAACTGACGGAACTTTTTCTCACGATAATACCGTATCATAACGTACAAGTATTACTGTAGAAAGGTAGAATTTTTAGAAGGATATGGAAGAAGGGATCATGCCATGCCATTCTAGAGCAAATTTTCTTTTACTGCGGTGCTGTAGGGTGCTTCGCAGTGAGGTTGCGACAATGATACACTGCGAGTCCTCGCGAGAAAGAAGAAAAAGTGCATGGATTAATTCCAGTTTATTTAACCATTCTATAGACGTATGCGCCCAATGTACAGAATAAAGGCACCCGCCCAGAAACCAACGCCGAGGGGAATCACTGTCTTTGGGATGAACTCAACTGAGACAATTGCTTCTGCTCTTCGGGTTTCAATGCAGAAAATACATTCTGGAAGCCCCCAATGTTTTGAGAGGATATCTCATGGAAAAAGCCGGTCAAGTATGTCTAAACAAATTAGTAAACAAAGGACGCTCCCAGGTCAGTAGGTTGGCCTTACATAAGTAATATCGTCCGCTTGCCTTGACTGGCGTCCAGAGCCACCCAGAGCGAGCAACTCTTTAACGACGTTAGCAAACTTGAAGGATCGGTCGAAAGCTCGAGTTTATACTAACCCTCCCTCGTCATCCCGGCCATCCCCAGCGCGGAAGGCTCATCCTCCCACTCGCCTTCATCACTAACTTCCTCATCGTCAAGGGTGCCCCCACTAAAAGAAGTAGCAGGATCGCCTCCTCCCGATCCTAACTCTAGTATCAAGAGTTTGATAATTTTGACGGGAACCGGGACGCTAGTGTACTGATCGGGTGCTGTAAATTGAAAACGCAACAAGTCAGCCAAAGTTCATCACCAGAAAAAAAACAGATCGAGACTGGAGATCCAAATCCCGACTTTGTTTGGCCTTTGATCTGGTCATAATACGATTGCTCTCCGGTACGATCAAATCACCCTGAACCATAATTTGTGAGAGTCTTGGGTCCTCCAATCGGTAAAGTTGGCACAAGGCGAAAACGCTATCCACTAGTCAGCTTCCCACATGGCTAAAGTTACGTGCACTCAACTTACTTTTGGCGAATCTCCTCATATCCACTAAAAATACTGGAATTGGCAAGCCATGCGCTGATGACGACCTGGAGCCCGTTGCTATCTCCAATAGAGAGCCCTGCAAGGAATTCCACTACATCCTTTGCCTGCTTAAGGACGAGACGTGCAAATACTAAAATCAAGCTCTGAATGAATGCTGTTAATCAACCATTCTAGATAACTCACGAGACTTGAACAAACCTGGATGAAAGATGGGGTTTGCGCAGTGGCTAAACGGCGTGCAACTGCGCCAAGGAGCTCTGGGAGATATGGACCAAGATGATCGCCGGCCTGAAAAGTCAATTTGACATCCGGGTGAGAATAGATGGCGAGACATGAAATACCTTTTCTACGATCTCCGCTGCCAATCCTCCAACTTCAAGAGCAGAACCCTCAGCAATTTCTGGTCTCAGCAATCTGTCGATTATAATGAGTGAAACCTCGAGCGCAGATTTCCCATTCCCGTCATGCCACTCGAGGAACTGCTTGATGTCATGCTTGACGATCTCCTTGAAAGCTTCACATCCAGCTTGCAGTACTTCGGCGTCCTCACTATGGAGGAGAATTCTTGCGAGGTGTGGTACAGTTGCCACAACAAACCCATTGGGGAGAGGTTCCGAACCATTGTGAACTAAGACAGCGAGAATATCGGCAGCGAGCTAAAATATGAAAAGGTTAGACAAAATCTCCAAAGCGAAAACCAATTTCCAAGCAAGTGAATGTACATTCATAAGAGGGTGTTCCTTCCCATCCGGTTGTATGGCCAAAGACGCTGATATAAAAGGCAGGATTTGGCTGCATAATCGCACAAAAGAGCTAAACAATTCCTCAGTCACATCTGCGATTATCTCGTGAATCAAGCTGCCTAGATGAGGACTACGAGGACCATTCTGTGCGATAGCAAAAACCAAGTCTATGATCTGGAGATTTGGGTTCAACACCGCCGAGTAGTCCAGTCCAATAGCACCACGCATGGTCTCAAGCAGCTCTCCCAGAACATCTTGGCTATCCTCGGCATCATCCTTCTCCTTGGTTGCAAGGAAGGAGCGAATGGCCGATATGATTTCAGGTTGACGTGGTTTCACTATCTCCGAAGGAGCAGCCTCGCAATACCTGTACAATGTCAGCGAAATAAACCAGAGAAAGCGAGCACCTGACCCACTTTTGGAAAACCTTGATACAAGATATTTTTACAATACTCGAGGGGTCATTCGCTGCACCACGCAATGTTTGCGCAATAAGCTCTGCGACCTGTAAGCCCACGGTTTCGAAGTTCGACTTTGTAAGTGTGCCCGCTAGGAAGTAGCCTCTTGCTCGGAGGAGTTGGTTTTCTGTATAGCGTTAGCACCAATCCTTTCGATATAAGAAATTCAAACTAATACTACCTTCACCCTCGGTACTAATCGCGGCAGCCACATAATTGAGCAGATTCGCGGCAGTACTAGTGTTGATCTTAAGACCAATCTCAGCGAATTCAGTCAACAACTGATCCCAAGCAAACAAAGCGGCTTCTTTCATCTGACGGCTGCCCAAATATCAGTACACAGACAATTATCGAAACGCGAGGCTAGCCAACCTTCCTATTCCTGAGTCGAAAATCTGCTCTGTATGGGCCCACAAAGCTTCTTCAGTCTCGGTCTGGAACCATTCTCCAAGTTTCTGCTAAAGTTAGCAAATATGAATAAAGTTTGCTATAGGATTCTTACTAGAATCAAGTCCCCTGAGGCAGTCCTAGGCGTATAGTTGGCAGAAATAGCACTTTCTTCGCACAAAAAGATATTCAAATCTACTTCCCACAACCCTTCGTCCTCCTTTGCAACTTGGCCCAAAGCCATAGTAGCCATGACCATCTGTGTTAAGGGGGAATCAACACCGGCGCCCCTGCTTGCCTGCAGTAGCTCATCTCTCAATGGCTTACTCTTCAAGCAAGTTTGAATGAAATCCAGCTGCTCCAGAACAAGCAGGTCGAGGGTACGAGGTAGGCCATCGCTGTTGATCAGCTTTCCCTGGGAATCTTTGGTGACGAAATCACGGACATATCGATCTTTGACCATATTCAAGCCACTCCACGTCACTCGGAAAACTTCGCGAAGGTATGGAGCGAATAATGATGGGAATACCTTTCGGACTTGCATAACAGTCTGGATATATTGTCGTCAATAGAGAATTCAATCACACATAAGAAAGCAGGCTGCCTCACCCGAATCACCTGGATATGTAATGTCACACACCCTTCACAGGTGGGATCGGTGCTATCCGGGAGTGGTTTGCTCATTACACGGATGAAAAACGGAAACCACTCATTCAATCTATCCATGGCGAATGCATTGACTTCTATCGAGTGATCATCCTTCACCATCTCGAGGGTTTCCATGCACGAATAAAAGATGAGCACTGAAAGCGCCCGGATGGTATAATCCCTCTGGGGGGTGATTAGCCTCATCCAATGCAATTGAGAGCTCTACAAAGCTCACATCCTCACTATCAGCCACACCATAGGCAACGGCAACTATCTGTACTGCTGCGGCAAAAAATTGCTCATCGCTAAACCCATCATCGACCAAGTCTAACAAAAAATTGTTAGTCCTGACATAACCAGTACCAAGCCTCCAGGCTTACCAGCAAGCACGCGCAAGGCGCCATGTACCTGGTGCTCGGCACTGGTCTTCGTATTGATAACATTCAGTAGACCTTGTAGGAGCGTCGGCCAGCGTTCGGGGAAATCTACCACAACTCAGTCAATTGACCCCCACCCTTAATACAAACCCAAGGTAAGCCGACCTGCACCAGCAATCTTGCTAACAATCGATGAGGCGGCAAGTCTAATTTTCCTCTGCTCGTCTGTAACTAAGCCAAGAAGAGGGTCTCTCAATCGGTCTTTAACCCCATCACTTGCTAATGGACCCGTAAACTCTTCGAACCCATCGCTCCAACAATGCTGAACATATCTCTTCAGGACCAGCAAGGCTGATTGACGGACAGTTATATTAAGGTGAGCGGTAGAGGCAATCTGGATCAGAGACAAGGGAAGTGCTAGACATCCGAAAAGTAGCTAATCAGTCGCATGTAAAAAAAGCAAGGCCCCCGCATTCTAATTCATGGAAGAAGAGAAAGGCAAACCATCATTCCCATATAAATTTGTAATCTGAGCTTCGGCGTTCCTTCTAGGTCCCTCCTGTGAAGACAAAGTCTCGCCCAATAAACGGAGGATCCTGTAATCACGTGTTAGCCCGCCTTGACAGCGATAACCAAACAAAAATCACAAATAAAAGAAAGTTTATGGTACTCTTGGTCCATGATAACAGGTTGATAGAAGCGTAGTGGTGGGAGGATCGTCCCTTTTACGGCTGGTTAAACGTACTCGAGGTGGAAATGGAAGTTGCGGTGCAACGAAAACACCCAGCCCAACACGCGAAACCCACAAAGGCCGGGTAACTGTGCACCCACATCAGCGAAGTAAAGAAATTTTTGAGGCCAGAAAAGGTGATTTAAAAAAATATAAATGGTGTTTTAGAGAGCTCTGATTTCAGAGAGCAAGGCTATTTAAAGGACTAAGAAATGCGAGACTCTTGGTGGCTGGAAAGAGTTGAATTAATAAGGGTATTCCGACTAGCTAAAGCAATTCTACTTGTACTAGGTTTTTACCTTTTGTCCGGGGCAAGTAAAGTAGGGTATCCCTTAGTTTGTCAGTGCGCCCAAGAAAACCGGTGGAGCAGGTCTCATTTTGAAATCTTCAGTAATTTGTTTCCGGTTAGGGAAAGATGCTTCCCAGATCTCGTGGTTTTCTTGGCCGGATTTGGTATTTTCTTAACCAGTTTTCTTGGGCGCATCACCCGACAGACTAGGGATAGTAAAGCACCTCCCCAAAAGTCTTGGTGAAATGGCCTTTTTGCACCAAAAACAGCGATTTTTAGCTACTTGTAGCTCATAAACCACAAAGCATTTTCTAACATAATTTCTCATATATAGTTACAA
>Ga0307513_10000232_pt1 | contig 80989 bp, 36 predicted proteins | sample 15_EM_MG_FD_202174 | JGI IMG/M metagenome (GOLD analysis project Ga0307513, IMG submission 202174) | Populus trichocarpa ectomycorrhiza microbial communities from riparian zone in the Pacific Northwest, United States - 15_EM | ecosystem: Host-associated > Plants > Roots > Unclassified | place...
CATAATTGTGGAATATAAAGGAAAGAGCAAAGGTAGTGAAACCATTTTAAAAGCTATTTATTATTTAATTTTATAGCTATTAAAATAAATGTTCAAAAGAGTTCAAAGAATTTAAATTCTAGAGGAAAAAAATGTATTTCTAAAATAAAAGAAAAATTCACTGTTTTAAATATGTATTGTTTTTTGTTTTGAAAAAACAATTTTCTTATTAACAACATGGTATTTTTAATAAAAACTTAAGGTAATTAAAATAAATATTGCGTAAAGACTAAAGATTTAAATTCAGGAGAACAAATTAAATGCATTTCTTGAAGCAAAGCAACCTTTTACTGATTCATTCATTTTTTATTTTGATGCAATAATGTTTATTTATTTATTTGAAGCATGTTTTTATGCTCTTGTATGAAAAACATTTTGTGTGAAAACTATATAAATATTAACAATAAAAATAGAAAACATATACTATATTATCATTGACTATTCATGTGTATTTTTTTTAAAAAGAAAAATTTACATATTAGATTCAAATTTACTTATTCATAAAATAATTGCAAATATTACCATAAAAACTCTAATCTCATTTAAAAAGCCTGGAATAATTGAATATTTTTCTACATGTCATTGTAAGTATTTACTTAAAGAGAATTTTATTTAAAAAAAATAAAAAATGAAGGGTCGTGTGAATGGTGTCCATGCACGCCTAGTTTCTTAAGACCAAGCTTATGCACACAACATTTGAAAATAAAGACAGGATGCTATATATTTCTCTTATATTTTGAGAAAACATTTTTTTTAATTATAAACATGATTTTCTAAATAAAAACTTGTCATGTCTTGTAAAGCAATCTTCAACAAAGAAACAAAAAATATATTTTTTTTATTTTTATGTAATTATATAAAAAATAAAAGAATAATTAATTCAAGAAAACAATATACTAACAATAAAAAATAGAAAAAAATAAATTTAAATTTTATAGAATATCCAAGTGTAATGTTTTTCAAGAAATTATTCATATGAATTTTATATATATAAATAACTATTAAAAAAAGGTGCAAATTGAAAGAATCTAAAAACCCTTTTGAAAAACAAGGTATCTCCACACAAAAAAACATTATTCACCGGAAAAATATAATGATACTGTTCCCTCTCTCCACCTGTAAAAAAGTTAATACTTATTTTTAAGGGTATTTAAGTCTTTTTACATGGTTTATTTGTAATTGGCAAATAGATAGAGGATAAAAAGTATTTTCCCATCTTAATTATACAATAAAATGATAAAAATACCATTGAAAGCAAAAACATTAAACCTTGAATCAAAGGGCATTTTTATATTTTTATAATGATTTTTTGGTTAACAAAGGGCAAATTGATATTTGTTCAAATATAAAAATAATAAACAATTAAAATACACACTAAAATAAAGAAAATACCTTAGAACAAAAAAAAAGTTTTAATCAGGGAGTCAAAGGGTGTTTTCATATTTTCAAAATGTATTTTTTTAATTACTTAGCCAGTTCAAGAGCGAATTACCATTTGGCTAAAAAAATAATAATAATGTGGGTGAGTATTTACAGAACCAAGAGGCACATGGAAGACACCTGCGCATCTTGGGAAGTGTGTGCAACGCCTCTCGGTGTCCAAAAATACCCTTCTTCCATATCGTTGGAAGTGCTACCGTGTCCTATTTTATTTGGTGTGGCACATATTGGTTTTGGTGGTCCAGTTTGTCACCTGTGAACATTTTTTTTCCCTCCTTTTATCTCCTTTCCTTGAAAATTATAGTTTCACCCTCTTTGTTGTTGGTATTTTAACTTCAACCATTATAGTTTTGATTTCTAATTTTTGTTCTTGACCTTGTTGTTGAAGTTTTATTTGTTTTCAATCTCATCATTCCATCTCAATTTACAATTATTATATTTTTAAATTTGGTTCTCATTCTTTTGATTTTTAATTTTTTCCCTTGCCCCTGTGTAAAAGTGTTGTTTGTTTTTAATGACATCCTTCAATCCAAATTGATGGTATTATGTTTTCCAATTTGTTATTCATTATTTTGATTTCTGATATTTTTCTTGACCCTTTTATAAAAGTTGTTATTCTTTTTAATTTCATCCTTCAACATGAATTTGTTTTTATTTTTTATGTCTATTTTGATCCTCGTTCTTTTAGTTTTTTTGGTCCTTTCCTAAATTAATTTTTCTTTTCAACTTTCACCTTTCAATCAAATATAACATTTACTTGGTATTTGAGTTTTGATTATTATTCTTTTAATTGCTATTTTTTTAGAATCCCTTGGTATAAATAATTTTTTTTTCAATTTCATCTTTCAATACTTGATTGATTAGGAATTGAACCTCATGGTTTTTTCAAATAGGATATTTTGAATATAATGACCAAGGTCATAAGTTTGAAAAGTTAATACAAGTTTTTTTATTTTAAAAAAAGTGCTTTATAATTCTCTTTATTTGTTTTTTATCAGGTTATTCCAATCTCATTATCTAGGTTGCGGGTTTAGCGGAATATCCCGAGATGACTTGACCATGATTACCAGGTTATAGGTTTGTCATGCTAACTCATGTTAACCATGACCGGTATTTTATGTCATTTTGTTATCCTGTTTTGTTCTTTCAAATTTAATGGATTGTAAATTGAGATATATCTTTTGTCTCTTTTTGATTTTTTTTTCAGGTATCCTAATCATTTTTTTTTAAAAAAATTGATTCATCTACTGTTATTTTATATTTTTTTTCATCTAATTTAATTAAAGCCAACATATTTGACCTACTCAGGTCTTTGACCCTAATCATATATATTTTTTAAACAGGTTTATGGTAGCTAAACATTATTTTTTGAGCAAAAAATAATTCAATCCTGAAACGCGGACATCATGTCTAGTATTATCACAAAAGCTCTAATATTATTAAAAAAGCATGACATAGTTTAAATATGTTCTTTTTTAACTTATTTTTAATGATATAGCCAAACACTATAAAATATTTTTCAACTTATTTTTGATAATATTATCAAACATAAAAAAATAATTTATTTTCAAGAGAATTTTTTTTTTAAAAAAACTACTTTGTAAAAAAAGAATTATTTTTCAGCAATCAATAGCGGCATTTATTAAATCCACCGAATTGTTCTAATAAAACAAAACTGCTGTCGCGGCAAATAATATATTTTGTCGTTACTCACCGAATTGGACAACCACACAAGCTGACCCCGTTCTTCGCTAAAAACAATGTCGTTTTTACTCCGTCGCAGCATCACCGGAACCACCAGGTTTTTCTCCGCTTCACGCTATGTCTCCACCACGAGCCCTAACACTTATTATATCAGCCACTGCCTTTTACTCTCACAGAACCAAATTCCTACTTTTCCATCCAATCTATCGTTCATGAGAGAAATCTCCACCTTTTCTAGCTCAAAAGATAAGAAACAACAGGATGGAGAGCTATCAATGGGAGGAAAGGTTTCCTGGGTTGATGTGTACTTACCTAGACAAGTTAGACCTTATGCACATCTTGCTAGGATAGATAAGCAAATTGGGACTTGGCTTCTTGCTTGGCCTACCATGTGGTAAGGAGTGTTTTTGTAGTGTTAATAAGTATTCTGGTAGCTGAGGAAATGAAGTAAAGCTCAAAAACTTTCTAAAAATCTTGGACTTTTTGTGAGTTTTGTTTGGTTTGGTTCCTTCGAGGGATTATGATAAAATGGTTAAGATCTTTATAACATTATTAGATATTTATGTGTAGGTCAATAACGTTGGCAGCTGCACCAGGAAATCTTCCCGATTATAAGATGATTGGTCTGTTTGGTTTGGGTTCTTTGCTTGTAAGAAGCATTGCGTGTACTATAAATGATATTCTTGATAGAGACATTGATGCAAAGGTGAGGTTTGCATATGATTAATGTTGGTTAAATTAGTTTGATGTTCTGTTTTGTAATTGAAAATGATTGTAAGAAGTTATTTTGTTGATGTGTGCAGTAAAGTTCGTAAATCTTAGTTGTTAATGTGTTAGATTCATAACTGTTTCTCATCAAGAAGTTCATATCTTTCACCGGAATCTTTGTTAGCATGTAGGTTGATCGGACGAAGCGTAGACCGCTTGCAAGCGGGGTGTTGAAGCCATCTCAAGGGGTTCTTTTTCTTGGTTTTCAGTTGTTTTTGGGTCTTGGGATTCTTCTTCAACTGAATAATTATAGGTTAGTACTGTGTTAGTCAGTTTTACAACTCACATGTACTTGGCGAGAATTTAAATCAATGTCAGCAGCTTGTGCATAAAGATCATGTAATAATTTGCAGTAACTGTTTCTTAATTACTTTTAACAGCCGAGTTTTGGGAGTTTTATCTATGTTTCTCGTCTTCACCTATCCCCTCATGAAGAGATTTACTTATTGGGTAATGATACATACCTTCTAATATCTATTTTTCTCTGCTTTTCTCTTGTGTGCATACCTTTTTTTTTTTTTAAAAAAAGAACTATCGATGTAGAGTTCGTGACAATAGACTGATAACTCTATTAAATTTGATTTTTGGGTGAAGCCTCAAGCTTATCTTGGTTTTACATTTAGCTGGGGAGCTTTACTGGGATGGTCGGCAGTTAAAGGATCTCTTGATCCAGCCATTGTTTTGCCTCTATACGCTAGCGGTATATTTTGGACTCTCGTGTATGATACAATATATGCACACCAGGTACAGCTTCATTTTTTCTTCAAGGATTGTTAGCATTCTCATGCAACAAAAGTTTTGACTCATAAGAACCATTTTATATAGAAAGTCCTGCTCTAAAACCCAAGGTTTATTTAGCTTAATTCCGCTTGGTTCATCGCATAAAAAAAAGGCTTCGTGGAGCTTTTTGAGGTATATCTGCAGACTGCAGGACATTTGAGCCTGCATCAATCTTACTTTCCGATTGTTTTCTGCAAACCATTTATCTTTTATCTACTTGAAATTGTTTACCCTGTAGAAAATTTAATTTTGGTGCATTAGCTTAGTTTGGACTATGGAGAGACGAGGAATTTCTGGTCTGTTCTCTAAGTTCATAGTTTCCGGAAAAATGACTTCTCTTGCCTTTTGAAGTGACTTCGATAACCATGTGGTCAGGACAAGGAAGATGATCTCAAAGTGGGTGTTAAATCGACGGCCTTGTTGTTTGGGGATTCAACAAAGGAGTGGATTTCTGGGTTTGGAATTGCATGCATTGGTGGTCTTGCCCTCAGTGGATTCAACGCTGATCTTGGTATTTGCTTTATATGCTTCTGATTTCTAACTCCCGCTGTCTGTTTCTTGCTGAAAGTAACCTATTTGCCCTTTCTCCTCTTTTTTCATTAATAAAATACCGAGCAGGGTGGCCATTCTATGCGTTTTTGGCAGCAGGTTCTGGACAATTAGCTTGGCAAATATGGGCAGTTAACCTATCCTGCCCCGCTGATTGCAGTAGAAAGTATGTCCTTGCGTTGAGTTCATGACTTTGCAAACGATTACTATTCTCTGAATCCCTTCATTTAACTCGCTGTTTATTATTATTATTATCTTGGCTGCAGATTTGTGTCCAACAAATGGTTTGGGGCAATTGTATTCAGTGGGGTTTTACTTGGTAGACTTTGGTCGTAGATGTGTATTTGAGAAATCTCTCCCCACTACCTGCTGAGGCTAAGGCTGCTATGGATGCTGCCAAGTTGCTTAATCTTCAACAGCCTGTCATTACAACATTCTGTATCTTTGAGACCATAAACATCATAACTATGTCTCGTCAATCCGCAACAGCCTGTCCGTAGCTTGTTCCTTAATCTATTTTATTAAATTTATACATTATATTTTTGAGTTAATGATTATGGGTTTTTCTTGCTGCTAGAAAAAAACGTCATCAATGGCTAAAAATTCTTTTTTTTTTTTTTAATGTTAAACAAAATCAACCCCATCTAGTCAATGATAGGAAGTGAAATTCATCATCTATCACTTGTTTTGAAGGTGAGGTAATCACTCACCAGAGCTGAAGAAATGGTTTAGTGGAGGAGTACATGGAGAAGGTGGAAGCATGAGAAAATCACCTTTGGTTTCTGAAACTAGTGCAAACAGGTTCCTATATTAATTAATAATTTATTCTCTGGAGGGGGAGAAAAAGAAAGGAAAAAGACCAGGCGTGCCCGGTATTTATTATATATAAAAAAGTAATCAGTAGACCACCCCTTGTATGTTTGGTCACCCACCTATTGAAAAACATGTTTTTTGAGCTTGAAAAATCAAATCAATCACATAATTATTGATGTTTTAGTTTATAGTGCAATGTAATAACAAAAACGTAATAATAGCATATTGGAGAATGAAATAATTACATAATTATGAGCTGAGCCGTTCGCTTAAATTTTATATTTATGGTAGTTAGGTTTTATTGACTTGGGGTAAACTGGGCCCACGCCGATTTTACTCGAGCCCGAGCCATCATGAATTCGGCTGAATAGTCCACAAACCTATGGTGCTACAGTCAGATGTGGATCCTAGGCGGGTAAGAAGCCTAACAAGGTCAAATTTTGCGCCATATAAATTAACCATTTCAAAACTAAAGCTATCTCCCCTCAAAATGGCGTCGTTTTTGCTCCGTCGCGCTTCCTGCAGCGCCACCAGGATCCTCTCCTCTTCACTCGCTCTGCCCACCGCCACAATAATCCCCAAATCAAACCCTAGCCCTAATTTTATCTATCACCACTATTTACTTCACCATTTCAGTCAGTTTTCCCGCCAAAACAAAATTCCTAGCCCTTATTTAGGCTTCATTAAGGAAATCTCCAATATTCCAAGCACAAAAGAAGAGAAAGAACACAAGCGAAACAATGGAGAGCTGCCAAAGAGAGGAGAGAAGTCTTGGATTGATGTCTATTTGCCTAGACAAGTCCGGCCTTATGCACATTTAGCTAGGCTTGATAAGCCCATTGGGACCTGGCTTCTTGCTTGGCCTTGTATGTGGTAAGGATTTTGTGTTTTTATTGTGTTAATTGTTCTGGGTTTTGTTTGGTTGCTGAGAAAAGAAAATGAAGGAATTTGAGAAATTTTGCGAAGGTGTTAGGATCTTTGTAACATTTTTAATTTGTTATGTAGGTCAATCTCATTGGCAGCAGAACCTGGAAGTGTACCTAATTTTAAGATGATGGCGTTATTTGGCTGTGGGGCTTTGCTTTTAAGAGGAGCTGGGTGTACTATAAATGATTTGCTTGATAGAGATATTGATACGAAGGTAAGGTTTTTATGAAACTGCGTGCTGTATTGTTAAATGAGAAACTGATGTTTTGGTTAGCTGTAATTGCTCGTCTTGTTAGTGTATGCAATAAAGTTTGTGAATTTTTGTTTCATAATTAGGCAAGAAAATCACCAAAAAATTAGACTAACAGCTTCACCTTTTGAAAAATGTAACTATTTTTGTTGGAATTTTTGTGTGTAGGTCGAAAGGACAAAGCTAAGGCCAGTTGCCAGTGGTCTTTTGACGCCATTTCAAGGTCTTTGTTTTCTTGGTTTTCAATTGTTTTTGGGTCTTGGGATTCTTCTTCAACTGAATAATTATAGGTTAGTGCTGCGCCAATCACGCTTAGAAGTTGCATGTAGTTTGCAAGCTATTCAAATTCAATGTTGTCACCTTGCATTGAGCATGCATAATTATTTGGGTTAACTGTTACTTTATTTTTTTCTAACAGCCGTATTTTGGGAGCTTCATCCTTGTTGCTAGTCTTCTCCTATCCCCTTATGAAGAGATTTACATTTTGGGTAAAGATTTTTATCTATTTGCTTGCTGTATTCTCATGTTCGCGCAAGTTTTTGTTGCTTTTTGACATTTGATGCCAAGTTCAAGAAAATCTGGTGATAACCCTGTTAAATGCAATTGTTTGGTTGCAGCCTCAAGCATATCTTGGTTTAACATTTAACTGGGGAGCTTTACTGGGATGGTCTGCAGTTAAGGGGAGTCTGGATCCAGCTATTGTGATACCACTATATGCTAGTGGAGTATTTTGGACCCTGGTGTATGATACAATATATGCTCATCAGGTATAGCATCATAGCTTAAGGTGATTTCGTTAGCCCTTTATTTTCCAGCTATTTCATGCAAGTAAATTTGACTCATAAAAACCATGTAATATATGGTTCCTGAACTGTAAATAGTAAGATTCCATTAACCCTCTCATGCCTTTTCCTTGTGTGAAGTGAAACCTCTTCGTTTTCTGCCCATGCTTCTTGGTGCTCCTAGAGTTAATAGTACATTCTTTTGTGCAAAAAGCTTTCAACAATGGGCCACTGCAGTAATACAAACTGTTGTAATGTTGGAGCTTTGAATGCACTCTCCCTTTCTCATTTTTATTTTTTATTAACTGGATGGCTTATTTTGAATAACTGCTGTTTCTGATTTACAAGGTTTATCTGTTTTCTATTTCAGCCTCTATTGTCCTTCTTCACAGATTATTCTGTTTTAAACAACTTGCAGATTATCCACTCTTTTTTTTGTTTCAAATAGTTCATATTTTTCCACTTAAAATTGTCGTAGTTTAGGTGATGGATTTTTGTTTTTTAATTTTTATATAAACATATTTCTTTCTTTCCTTTTGTGGTGTTCTGCTGTCCATGTCTTTTTGAGGTCGTGTACTAAATTTGTTTGATTTATAGTTTGCAGAGAGTTGTATTTTTGTGCTCTTCTAAAATCAACTTTGATATATATTAAGGATAAGGAAGATGATCTTAAAGTGGGTGTTAAATCGACGGCCTTGAGATTTGGAGATTCAACAAAGGAGTGGATCACTGGGTTTGGAACTGCATGCATTAGTAGTCTTGCCCTCTGTGGATTCGATGCCGATATTGGTATTTGCTTTTTATGCTTCTGATGTACATGTCCTGTTTACTGTAGTTTTGCCCATGGTAATCTGCATTTTCTTCTCCTTTTCCTTACAAAACACGAGCAGGGTGGTCATTTTATGCATTTCTGGCAGCTGCTTCGGGTCAATTAGCTTGGCAAATATGGACAGTTGACCTATCATGCCGGGCTGATTGCAATAGAAAGTATGTCTATAGCTCACAAGAGTTTCATGATTTCGCGAAGCATTATTTGTGCTTCAAATTATTCGTTTAACCACTTTCAAGCTTGTAATATGATCAACTCACTACTTCCTATTGCATTTGTTTTCTTGCTGCAGATTTGTGTCAAACAAATGGTTTGGTGCTGTTGTTTTTAGTGGCATTTTGTTTGGTAGACTTTGGTCATAGAGGTATTGTCACTTTTCAGTAAAGCTGACAACATAATGTGGTTCTGAATTTGACCCTCTTAGGGTGTTCCTGCTTGACATCATCTTGATGATAAGGCAAACTCATAAAAGATATGCCTTTTGTGGTAATTAAATCTCTCTCTCTCTCTCTCTCTCTCTCTCTCTCTCTCTCTCCATGCTAGTTGAAGATATTCTTTTGAATATTCAAATTAGAGCACTATGTTGGAGCCAAAAAACTACTATGCCAGAGTAATCCTTTTGATCAATAGAGATTCTTTTTTCAGTACAGTATAGGGAAGCAACTAATAATCGATAGCTGTGCTGCTCATATAAGCTATAACGTTCTTAGTAGAAGATCACCATCTTTATTTCTTTTCCCTTTTGTTTTATTATTTTTCTTTTGGCCATCGTTTTAGGTTGCTTGCAGGTTTATTAGTTTCCTCCACAATGTTTTGAATCTTGATGCTCTTACCATCTCATGCTGCAGAACTGGAGGACAGCTTTTGTTGCTGACATCTAGGAACTGAGCAATATGGCTGCGCTAGAAGTCAGAGGGGTGGGTTTAGATCTATTTTGTTCATTTGGGTTATAAAAACCATTAGGTAGGCATTCTTCGTTTTTAATTCAATTTCACTATTTGAGATTCAGTATTATAGTTAGAATGAGACAGATACATACAGCATTCTCTTTGGCCAGAAATGTTGTTGTAAGCATCTCAACTTATTTTTGTTCGAATATGTTGATATTGAAGAGAAAAGCCTTAAGAGTTATTATTATGCATCGGGCTTCTGGTTCAGTCTTTTCCAACATGATGCTATTTCATATTTTTCCCAAGAGAAGAGTTTTCTTGTTCTCGATTCTGCTTTTTTCCTTCTAAACTAGGACAAGCTGACTTTTGTTGATTGCAAATGTGATTCAAGGTTGAAGACGTAATGCAATTAATGAGTCGTCATTTATTATCAAGCATCAAATATGGTTGCTTGAAAAGCATTTATCTGATTGCTAGTTGTTGGCTTTGTTGTCGTGCCTGCCTCTGGAGAAGTCTCTGACATCAAATTTCTACAACCTTGTTCATAGATTATAACTCAAGCAAATCTTCATGTAATCTCATGGAAGTAGACAGGTACTTGTATACTTGTTACCCTCTCACTTGGTCAATATTGTCGGAGCATAATACTACTGAAAACACTGGCAAAGATTACAAGGAACTTTGGAACGAGTTGTAGATAGATGAAGATGGACATGCGCTTCAGCCTCGACAACATGTATTATTGAATGTTCGATGAGGCAAATTTTCATTTTGAAACTTTTCAGTAGGGGAAGTTTATCTCTTGAAATTACACACACACACACACACACACACACTAGCTTATCTAATTTAAGTTAAGAAGAACTTAACAGACACACAAGGTGATTTACAAGATACTAGCTATCGCATAATTTTTTTTCAACAACAACAAAAACAAAAAAAGAATATAAAGCCTTTTTCTAATAATAAATCTAAAAGAGAATTATTTGTGCTAGTAAATGAAAAAGAAAGTTGTCAATGATAACTAAAACTGAAATGAAAAAAAATGATATACAAATGTAGATAAATATATTTGATATTGAAATATGAGTTATTTATCTTGTTGTATTTAATAACTTTGTTTATTAAAATTAATTTTTTATTTAATCAAACGTTAATAAATATAAATACACACAAAAACTATTGAATAAAATAAAAAAAATATTATGTAAGATTGTACATATTAAAAAAAACATGTTTTCATTTTATGTAAAAATCAAGTAAAAACTAAATGATATTTAATCAAAGATTAAATTGAAAAGTTGAGAAATAGATGTTGATGTAGATATTTGATCTTCAAACCTAGACCATAGACTCAATTGTATATAATAACTTTATTTCTTGGAACCCATGCTTTATTTAATAAAATGATAATTAAAAAAAGAAAAAAAAATAAATAGGGATACACAAAAAAAAATACCTCCTAATATAAAAAAAATGTTAAGAATTTATTCATAAATCAAGTAAAATTAAATCATATTCTTATAAAAAAAAGCATCATAATTTTTTTCAAAATTAAAAAAGATAAACAATAAAAAAATTAAATAAAAATCTAATATTAAATGATAAAAATAATAAAAAATTAAAAGAAAAAAAATATCAAAGCAAGTGGGCCTATCAATCTAGGCCATGTGCCTATGTTGATTTTTTTTTTAAATAAAAGGATAAACAACTTTTTTTTTATAAAAAACATGTGATGTGTCAAATGTTATTGTAGATAATGTATTGCTTGTTCTACTTCCAAGCAAATGTAGTGTTGTTGAAAATTCAGGCTATGATTTTTATGAAAGAAAAAACTTGATTTTTAATTTTTTTAACTTAAAATATCTAGAAAACACTTTATATACCTCAATAAAGTGACAAACCTATAAATAATTTCAAATAACCCAAATAACAATCATAAATCTAGAATTAAAAAAAAAATCTTATCAAACTCATATCTAGCATTTCATGCAATATAAATGACAAAAAACAATTAAATAAGACTCTTTTCGTTAAATAAAACCTATTAACACTAATATTGATATTTTTCAAGGCTATAATTAATGTTAATTGAGGTTTTTTTTTTTTTTTATCTAATACTAGAATTCAATAACTCTTTTTTTTTAAACTAAAAATAAAAAATATAAAAAATAAAATTATGAACAAATACTTTATACTTCGATACTTTTTTTAAATACATTCTCTTGACCACCTGTACCAAGTATTTTATCATAATAATACGAAGCTACCAATTTCTGTCTTCCCAGAGATTTTCTTCATCTTGAGAGTACGCATTAACAACTGATTTCTGTCCACTTTTCTCAAGATGCATTCTGATTTCTGGCCATCTGGAGATTGCAAGTGAAGGTTGTAGACAAATTAGGATATCGTTGACTTTCACTCTTCCCCCCCTTTATATTTTCAAAACAACTCTTTAACTTATTTTATTTAGATTTGATTCTTGATTTTTTAATTATTATTTATTTTATATAAAATAATTTATTAAATTTGATTTTTTTCTGATTTCATTATTCTTTAAATTTTTATTCTATAAAATTTGGTTTATATTTTTTTATTACTATTTGTTTTGTTTGAAATAATTTTTAGAATTGAATTTTTTTATGATTTCATTATCCTTTAGTTTTGTGTTTCCTATTAAATTTAATCTTCATTCTTTTAATTACTTTTTATTTTTTTACTTTGGCAAGTTTTTAAAATTGATATTTTTTTTTCTGATTTCATTCTTCAACATTAAATTGGTTGGGGATTAAACTTCTTAATTGAGTCCAGGTCTAATATTTCACATGTTACGAGTTTAGGAGATTAACTCAGGTTTTGGAGATTCACCTCAATTTGCTTGTTTTTTCCTCATTTTTTATGCTCATGTTTTTCATGTTTCATCTTTCAGTGTTTATTTAATTGGATATCAATATCTATTATTTTTTTTTGTTTTCTATATGATTTTTGTTTTTGCAGATTTTGAAAGTGACCCAGGTTATCTCGGCTCTTGTTATTTGTTATTCTTTGTTAAATTTACCTTTTTTTAATAGAAATTTTGTTTTTGAATTAAATTAAATTGGTTAAATATCAATATAAAATATTTATTTCATGATATTTTGTTTGGTTTGTTTTCCGAGTCATTACTCTTATAGCGCACATGACCCATTTTGGTTTCATCATGCAGCTTTTCATAATGACATTAAATCCATCTTGACAAGTTCTTTCTGGTAATGAGACGATGTTCAAGGAGGAGCAATAGTGAATTTTCAACGAGATTTTATTTCTTCGATAAGTTATATATATAGCAAATAAGTAGGATTTTCTTTTTCCTTGCCGGTACAAGTTTTGGCAGTGGAGGAGACAGGGGGCTGGCAAGGGCCCTGCCTTGCAAGAAAACCTTTTTTTTCCCGGCCTCCCTCGATAATTTATAGTTTTGGTCCTAAAACTAGTAAAATCTCAACGTTTCTTCAAGTTCCTTCTCCTACATTTGGATGTGTTAGGTGAAGTCTTGATAAGGTCCATTAATTCTTCTCCTACATTTGGATGTGTTAGTTGAAGTCTTGATAAGGTCCATCAATTATTTACTATTTCAAGCATCTAATATCTGATTACTAGCTTTCGAGGTGTTTGCCTGTGAAGGAGTTTCTGATAGCAATATTCAACCCCCTCGTCGACATGAAAGGTTTTAGTTCGTCTGAGAAAATTGTGTTAAGCGACAAGCCACAACCATAATTTATTGCATGCATTGAAAATGGTTGAATAATTGACAAGTGATATTATAGCATGGCAAGTTTAAATTTAAGATTACTTGACGCATGGCCCATTGATGAAAGAATTTGAATTTATAGTTAATAGGTGTGGTATATTGGTCATTTACTACATTCTTATGAACAATTTTATTACAATTATAGTTATAATAAAAATATTTAACAATAAAAAATATAATTTTTTTTAAAAATAAAAATCTCACGAAACATAAGACACTCCACGAACTCAAACACGAGCCTAAGCTCATCCCTTTCTTCATCTTTTTGCGTAGTTGGTGCATCATTAGACTATTTTAAGAAGTTAACTGTAGAAATTTAGAGAATTACAATCTCTCAATCATAATCATACTGATGACAGAGTTACAAGTATGTATGGACTAGAATCAGTTCCTGGCAGTTACTAGATTTGATTCTAAAAATTATCTAAACTAGGCAATAATTATAACATATAGGTAATATAATTACTACAAGATCTTGAATATTGTCTCTTGATAATGCAGTATCTGCTCTATTAATCTTCAGTATCCGTAATATCTGCATCATTAATTTTCAGTATCTGTAATATCTACAAGAATCTACAACTTATACTATAATAATTACTACATGATCTTAAATATTGTCTATTGTTTATTGATACTGCAGTATCTGCTCCATTAATTTTCAGTATCTATAATATATGTACCATTAATCTTTAATATCTACAATACCTGCAAGTATCTACAACTTATACTGTAATCTTGAAAATTAACTCCATCTTCTTCTTTCTGTAGAGTCAGGTTTAAGGGGTTGGAGGCGAAATTGAAGCCTCCAAAGATGTTGTATTGAGCATAATGGTCCTCGTAAATTTACATCTAAGATTGAACTTCTCTATTTTTTCTGTAGGTATGATCTAGTAAGCCTCCAAAGTCCAAACTATGTTGCTTGGCTCCCTAACCACAAGTTCCTGCTATATCATTATTTGACTGGGCATTAGACGAATCATCTAAATTTAGTAGAGCTCAACTGTAACAATCCAAACTTAGGGAGACAATCCATTTATCTCTTTGACAGAGAGTGGGCTTAAGTAGATTCCAGCCAGTCAACAATTTAGATTCCTCCATACTATATATAGCATCTCAGCTTACGTAATGAATTGAAGAACAGCTGTTTTGAATAATCACCACTTAATAAAATTATTCAATCTTAACCCTTCATAAGGCCATGTATGTTTAGCACCAATTTGTGTACAACGACTGAGGCAGGACAACTGCGCGCATGAGGGTCTATACCATTCCTGTTCTTAACAACAAGGACCTCCCTGTTCTTAACAATGAGGGACTTGTAGGATCCATATTGCACTTAAAACTCTCTGGACCTCAGGAAAGTTTCGACTTAAAATAGCTGTGTTTACTATTTCCGTTTTATGTGCAACAACTTCAAGCTTCCGGGATCTCTTGGGATTCTTTTGCTTATAAATATCTCGATCAGGCCTAAAAACCCCAACACTTGTATGTATAGAGATAAAAAGGGAGAAAAAAGTGAGAAGAGGAGAGAGGGGGAGATAACGTAATTTATATCTCTATACAAAGAGAGAACACAAGGAGTTTGCACTTTGTATAGAGATATTATCCTTGGAAGGAAACCATGGAGAGAAGAAGGAGTGGTGGAGATCATCGAGAGAATTACACAAACCCTTTTGATGGAGAAGACCAGGTCTCTTCCGCTGATGAGAAAGAGGAGGTTATGGTTGAAGAGGGATTCAAGGACACAGAAGTTCCTCCATGGGCAAAGCAAATTACTTTGAGGGCCATGTTAACAAGCCTGGTTTTGAGTATTGTGTTCAACTTCATTGTTTGCAAGCTTAATCTCACAACTGGTGTGATCCCTTCACTTAATGTTGCGGCCGGCTTGTTGGGTTTTGCCATCCTTAAATTCTGGACTTCATTGCTTGGAAAAGCTGGAATCTTGAAGCAGCCTTTCACTAGACAAGAAAATACCGTGGTGCAAACATGCGTGGTTGCCTCTTCTGGCATTGCATTCAGCAGTATGTTTCTACGTGCCCTTTTGTTATTTATTTGTTTCTTTCTGTGTTTTTTTTTCCATCATCTTTCATCGTAGATCACATTAGATTCTATCACTTTTGACCAAATATCACCTTCCTCATTCACTAACAGCACGTTTGGAACCAAATCTTTGATAAAAATAGACGAATAAAATCAGGTCTTGGAGTTCCAAACACCTGTAAATCAATGGCGATTTCAGATTGTGATTATAAACATTAAATGCTGCATGATTGTTTGTGGACAATGAATGTAAATGTTGGATCTTTTAGTTGTTCCTTTATTGATTTAGATCTTGATGGGATTTTTGTGGACCAAAACTTGAAAAAATTCTCATTCCATTTAAATCTTTAATTGTTGCTTTCTTGTTGATATTAGGATTATGAAAAGCCGTGTCTACTAATAAAAAAGAATCCTAGAGAATGATTTTCATAAAGTCCCAATGTATTCCATCTTGTTCTTTCAGTTCTAATTTTGATCAATTCTCTCTAATTTTGTGGCATAATAACTGTTAGGTGGGACTGCAAGTTACTTGCTTGGTATGACACCAAGGATAGCTAATCAATCAGAAGGAGGGAATACACCTGCAAACATGAAAGAACTCCATCTTGGTTGGATGATTGGATTTCTGTTTGCTGTGAGCTTTGTTGGCCTGTTCTCTATTGTGCCTCTGAGGAAGGTAACGATTAAATACAGTAAATTATGGTTTGTTTTTTAATTAGTATTTATTTTCTTTTTATTATTCATCTGATATTCTTAAATTAATCTTGCAGCTGATGATCTTGAAGTACAAGCTAACATATCCTAGTGGAACAGCCACTGCATACCTTATCAACAGCTTTCACACACCTAAAGGAGCCAAGCTAGCAAAGTAAGCATTATTGAGTGGTGAGATGGGGAAGGTGAGGTTGTGAATTCTATGGTATTATGTCGGTGATTGCTAACATTTTCTAATGCATGTACAGGAAGCAAGTTTCTGTCTTGTTCAAATATTTCGCCGGCAGCTTTTTGTGGGCCGGTTTCCAGTGGTTTTGGACTGCTGCAGATGGATGTGGATTCGCTAGCTTCCCCACTTTTGGACCCCAAGCCTTCGCCCGCAGGTAGGTCTTTCAGGGTCACTATTGCATCTTCGGTTCCGCACAACAAAGTGTGGGTGATATCTTCATGATCCTTTATACTGACAAGTTAAAATTTGTCGAACAGGTTCTACTTTGATTTCTCAGCAACATATGTTGGTGTTGGAATGATCTGTCCTTACATGGTAAACATTTCCTTGCTTCTTGGAGCCATCCTATCATGGGGAATCCTGTGGCCAATTATTGAGACTAAGAAAGGTGACTGGTATAGCGCTGACGAAAAACCGTCAAGTCTCCATGGAATCCAGGGATACAGGGTATTCTTCCTTAATTCAAGCTGTTATTCTGCTATGGTCATTTTCTAGTTGGGCTATCGTGTTTCAGAAATTTTTAATCCTGTCATCCGTTTTTTCAGGTTTTTATGGCTATTGCCACAATGTTGGGCGACGGTCTTTTCCATGTCATCTTCATGCTTTCCAAAACCACAATTAGTCTAATAATTAATATCAAGAAGAAAGGCTCTGAGGTTCCTGGTTATGGTGATGATGAGAACTCTAAGCTTGTGAAGTATGACGAAAAGCGTAGAACCGAATTCTTTTTAAAAGACCAGATCCCAAATTGGGTAGCTGGTGGCGGCTACATCCTTCTAGCAATCGTTTCTATCATTGCAGTGCCACATATCTTTCCTCAATTGAAATGGTACCAAATTCTGGCTGCTTATGTGATTGCCCCAGTTTTAGCCTTCTGCAATGCCTACGGATGCGGTCTTACAGATTGGTCTCTTGCCTCCAACTATGGCAAATTTGCCATCATCATCTTTAGTGCTTGGGTTGGCCTCCCGAATGGTGGTATCATTGCTGGTCTTGCTTCTTGTGGTGTGATGATGAGCATTGTCTCAACAGCATCTGATCTTATGCAAGACTTCAAGACAGGATACCTCACCCTCTCGTCTCCTCGCTCTATGTTCTTCAGTCAAGTCATAGGCACCGCCATGGGTTGTGTTTTAACCCCATTAGTCTTCTGGGTCTTCTATCAGGCGTACCCTGTCGGTGAGGAAGGTAGCGCCTACCCTGCACCTTATGGTGGAGTCTATCGTGGGATTGCCATGCTTGGTACTGAAGGTGTTTCTTCCCTCCCCAAGAATTGCTTTAAACTCTCCATCATATTCTTCTTCGCCGCCATGATTATTAACCTTGTGACCGAGTTGTTAAGGAAATACGAAACCAAGTACAGAATCTACAGGTTCATTCCTAGCCCAATGTGCCTGGCAATTCCGTTCTATCTTGGTGGCTACTTTGCCATTGACATGTGTGTTGGAAGTTTGATTCTCTTCCTCTTGGAGTTAAGGAACAAGCAAAAAGCCAGTGACTTTGGTCCTGCTGTCGCATCTGGCCTCATTTGTGGCGAGTCTTTGTGGGGTATCCCAGCGGCCATTCTTGCACTTTCCGGTGTCAATCCTCCAATGTGCATCAAGTTCCTAACAGCTGCTGTTAATGGCAAGGTTGATGGCTTCTTGAGTGGTTAATGGCGATGTTAAAAACGGGTTTATGATCATATTTTGACTCTGCAGGATCCGTTTCACTTGTTGTAAATATTGCAGCAGCTCTCTTCTTCTTCATTTATCACCCTTTCTGTAGTTATAGCTCCTTTCTAAATTAGACAGATGTTCTTCAGTTTTCAGTTTCACAAGTGCTTTCAGTTTTCAGTTTCATATGTGCTAGCTGCCTAAAATTTAAATCATGCTGTAGCCTTTCTTTGCCATTAGTTTAAATTAGATTTGTATTTTTAAGTGAAATATTAAGCACTGCTTCCTTGTTCGATGGTGCTAGAATTCTAACGAATATAATATAATTAAATTCCAAAGAAAAATAAGATATGAAATTTACCACTAGGTATTCTATTATTGCTCTCAAAAAATAATATGACTTCTTATAGGTCACTTGTATGGTAACTTGAAGTTCAAATTTAATTCGTATCTAATTAAAAAAAGATTTTTTTATCTCTTAAATAATATTATTTTTCTTCTTCAAAGTAAAAAATAATTTAAAAAAATATATAATTCTCAGTCTTTAGCTATCCTTGTAATTTTAAGATACCCTAGGGGTTTACTGTAATTTAACCTTATATTTATTCTTCAAAATAACTATTTAGGATAGTTGGTTTAATTTGAAGATTAACATAAATAAGAAAATTAGATCCATGTTTATATTTAAAATAGATTGTTTAAGAGTGTGTTTTGGTTGTAATTTAAAGTAATTTTTGTTTGAAAATATATTAAAATAATATTTTTTTAAAAAAATTATTTTTAATATTAACACATCAAAACAATCTAAAAATAAATAAAAAATAAAATTTTAAAAATAAAGTTTTAACCGGTTCCCAAACCTATACAACATTGATAGACCTGGATTTTATGTACTTCGTATCGGACCATGTCTCTCGCTGGGCTGCAATTTGCTAAGCCTAGCAAGCTCAACCGAGGCTGAAGAAGGAAAAGGCATTCCACGCCTAACGCAGGGAAGAAGACAAACTAAGACTAGCAATAGGCCCAACGGTATCAGCCAGTTAGCCAAGTCTAACGTCTTGTTTAATTTTATGTTTTAAAAATATTTTTTAAAAGAATTTAAATTTTTTTATTTTTTTACTTGAAATTAATATTTTTTTAATGTTTTTAAATCATTTTGTTATGCTGATGTCAAAAATAATTTTTTTAAAATAAATTATTTTGATACATTTTCGAGTGAAAAGTACTTTAAAAAACAATCACAACCACACTCCCAAACACATTCCCGCCAGCCAGCCAGGCTTATGCCATAAGGCACTACCAATTCTAAGGGTTAGCAACTCTAACAGTGAGAGGAGGAGGAGAACCCTCGTCCCAACCGCACCCTGGAGCCCTAATCGGACCCTAGGCTCCAATAGAAGGATGGTAACAAAAAAAAAAAAAGACCAAAAAGAGAAGCTCCAAGTTACAAATACCTGCATACTTGCTTGAACTTTCAATCTGCAAAACCAAAGCATTTTTTAGACGCCACCCTAAACCATGGTGCTAGCCACCCTCCTCCTGTTATAATCGCCGTATTATTCCTCGACGGGAGTTCCATGATTCGCAGTAATTAGCATGGGCACTTATCTCCAGCCTTTACATTACATGTTAGTTTTTGCAGTGATTAACAATAAATGAGACAACATGATATTGTTAACTCGCAAAGGATACTCGGGGTGTTTGAAAGTGTGGTTATGATTGTTTTTCAAGATATTTTTTACTTGAAAATACATCAAAATAATATATTTTTTTTATTTTAAAAAAATTATTTTCGATACCATCACATCAAAATTTTTAATTATTTATAATATAAAAAAAAACACCTAATCAAAGATAAAATTTTGGTTCATAACATCACCCACCTTCTCTTTCCTGTCTTTTCCTCCATCTTCACTCATTGCTTTCTTCAACATTAATTGCTCTCTTGGTTATCATTACCCTGACTTTCTTAGCTCCATAATGGTTTAACTCGTTTTTTGGCATTGATTTTGTTCCTGTAAATTTGTTAAGATGGGCCAAGTTTCCTTATTTTCTGGACTTCTGAGTTTTCTTTTGACTTCATGTTTTCGAGAGTTTTTGTTTTTAAGGTGGAGGTGGAGTTTTGTGTGTGGAACTCATGAAAAAGCTAAAAAAAACAATAAAAAGTAGTTTTTATGGTTGAGTTTTGTGCATAAATAGATTATACCCAACCTCAAACTCAACCACAAAAGCTAAAACAAACACACTTTTTATCGTGACTATGGCAGCATAGCACACAACACGCACGAAGTTGCTAGAGAGAATTGAAAACTATGAACAAATATCACTTTGATCCCTTGAGATTGAAAAGTGATAATTTAATCCCTAGAGTTAAAAATCATTCATCTATGCTCATAATAGTTATATTAGATTTACATATTGGTCCTTGGTGATAATGATTACAAAAGTTATAGGTCTTGTAAAATTTCTAGAATTTTTTTCTCAACATTCCAATGAAAAAATTTGATTGAAAGATTTTTTTAACAAATATTTTTTTAAAATTTTCTCAACAAATATATATAAATAAATAATTAATATGAGATATTTTTGTTTATATATTCTTTAAAATAATTATATTTTATGTCATTTTAAATAAATATAAGGTTCTTTATAACAAAAATAAATTATTTATGTAATAAAAATGATATTTAAATTGAGAGAAAAATAGTTGTTAATTCAAATTAATTCTAAATTTATTTAAAATAGAGTTTAATTATATGGTTTATTATTTTATTTTCAATATAAAAATTATAAAAATTATTAACTGAATTTAAATAATAATAATAATATATGTAATTGAATTTAATTACGGTTACAAACGTATTGTAAAAGAAATATATAATCCAGCCCACACGAAATAAACTTCATGGGCCAAGCTCATTTCTGTCATTGAACAAGTTTCGAACTCTCTAGTCTCTCCCCTACATACACATAAAAAATAAAACACCGTATTAATAGTCCTCATAAATCGCAACTCGCTTTAGCCCAAAACCTCTCCTCTCTTCTCCTCTCCTCTCTCTGAAATCAGCGGCGATGGCAACAAGCGTAGTACCAGCGGGGCGCAGCGCGCGGAGGGCGGCGGCGGAGGATGAAAAGCTGGTGTTTGAAACGACGGAGGGAGTAGAACCTGTGGCAAGTTTCGATGAGATGGGATTAAAAGAAGATTTATTGAGAGGGATTTATAATTATGGATTTGAAAAGCCATCAGCAATACAACAAAGAGCTTTAATGCCGATAATTAAAGGCCGTGATGTTATAGCGCAAGCTCAATCTGGTACTGGAAAGACTTCTATGATTGCTCTTACTGTTTGTCAGCTCGTTGATACTGCTAGCAGAGAGTAAGATTTTGCCCTTTTGTGGTTTTTTTTTAAAAGCTTTGATTATTGGAGATTTTGTGATATGGGTTTTGTTATTTTGTGTAATTATGTTAGAATTTGTGTTTGATTAGATGAGCCCTAATTTGTTTTCCTAGATAATTAGGGTTGTTGTTAACACTAATTGTAGAAATACTTGATTTCTCTTAGACGTGCAATGGGACTTGAAATTGCGTTTTATTACAGAAACCCTGATTTTAAAAGACATATTTGTAGACTGCTAAGGTTGGTGTTTTCACCAAATTTTGAATTCCCCGGTTGTTTTTTATTGTGGACTTCGTTTTTCATGTGTAGTAAAATCAGAGATTTCACCGAAACCTAATTTTTGTGATCCCAAAGTTTTTTAACAAGGTTATGTTAGTGTTGGGTGATTAGGTCAGAGATTATGTTTCATTAGGCAAGCCCTATTTTTTATGTGATAAATTTTGAATAGCTAAGGTTTTGCTTTTCCTGACTGTAGAAATTAGTGGGTTTTTTTCCCCTCTCTAATATGGGTTTTTTCTGTAGTCATGTTTGACGAATTATTTTTAATGTTAAATGTCATTGTTTTTATGGATAAGGTTTTTGTTTGTTCTCCTCTAAGTTGGTTGTTCGATGTTATTTTTTATGCTATGCTGTTTCCAAGTGAACCCTAATTCTGCAAAATCCAAGATTTGATTTGTCCCTCTCTCTTGTTATGTTTCTTTGTTAGGGTCATGTGTGCTGAAGTTTTTCAATGATTGTAGAAATTAGTGGTGTTTTTTCTCTATCTCTAATATGGGTTTTTTCTGTAGTCATGTTTGACGAATTATTTCTAATGTTAAATGTCATTATGGATAAGGTTTTGTTTGTTCTACTTTAAGTTGGTTGTTTGGTGTTATTGTTTATGCTCTGCTGTTTCCAAGGGAACCCTAATTCTGCAAAATCCATGATTTTATTTGTCCCTTCTCTTGTTATGTTTTTTTTGTTAGGTTCATGTGTGCTGAAGTTTTTCAATGATTTTAGCTAAGGTTTTTAATTTTGTCATGGTTAAGTTGATTTTGGTATTGTTCTGATGGAAATTAAGCTTGAAACAAAACAACCTCCAAGATTGTTCAAGTTGAAAACATGAAACTTTAGTCTTATTGTAGTTGTTGCAAGTAATTAAAGGACTACTGGTTCTTCTTTTTGAGGTTGGTTTAATTCAGGTTGACATTGCAGTTTATGTCTCTGCCATGCTTACGTTGGCTTGATTTTACAGGGTCCAGGCATTGATATTGTCACCTACAAGGGAACTGGCAGAGCAGACACAGAGAGTGATAACTGTAATTGGTGAAAACATTAATATACAAGTACATGCATGCATTGGAGGAAAAAGTGTGGGCGAGGATATTCGAAAACTAGAACATGGAGTTCATGTAGTTTCTGGGACTCCTGGCAGAGTCTGTGACATGATCAAGAGGAGGTCATTACGCACAAGAGCCATCAGAGTACTAGTTCTTGTGAGTTTGATGATTTCTTCCTTTAAATGTCAATTTGCTCTGCATTTGTTTGTGCAGTCCTTAAAGGTATAGCATGGCAATCCGTGCCTTGAGGGATTACTGGCTGAATTTTGTTCTAATATTTGTCTGCAGGATGAATCTGATGAGATGTTGAGCAGAGGGTTCAAGGATCAAATCTATGACGTGTACAGATATCTCCCACCCGAGCTTCAGGTGTGTGCTCTCTCCATATTTTTGTAATATATTGATTTTTTTATGTTAGCTAACTACTGGTCCCATCAAATTTTTTTCTGTCAAGGTATTTTGTTTTGGCTCGCTTTCTCCACCCCTCCATTATCAAAGAAAATGAGGAAAAGAATTTTATTAAACTAGTTTAGTAGTCAGTAGCCTATCCTCATTTAACTCTGCTCACATCTTTCTCCCCGGTGTTTTGTTTGTAAACATTAAATTTTGTACATCTATATGGGATGATCATAACATTTTCATTGGTGAAAGGGCATTAGTTACTAGTTACTGCAAGCAGCTTTTGTCATGCTGGTGTCAGTGTAATCTTGTGCTGATGTTATGTTTAATTGTGCATTCTTGCATAATAGGCAAGCTTATAGCTATTGGTTATGAGCCCTGCTCTAATTTGTGATTACTATTGCAGGTTGTCTTGATTTCTGCTACTCTTCCTAATGAAATTTTGGAGATTACTAGCAAGTTCATGACAGATCCTGTAAAGATTCTTGTGAAACGTGATGAGTTGACTCTGGAGGTAAGCAATTATGTGAGCTTTATATAAACTTGCAATGGATGCAAAGCTGGTATTTGATGAGAACTTCTCCTTTTGTTGTGTTTCTGTGGTGATAGGGCATCAAGCAATTTTTTGTTGCCGTGGAAAAAGAAGAATGGAAATTTGAGACTCTGACTGACCTTTATGATACTCTTACCATCACTCAAGCTGTTATTTTCTGCAATACAAAGCGAAAGGTAAAGCTTTATCTTATATAATTTCCTTTTTGATAGCAGTATCTTATGAAGAATTCCCTTCTTGGGTGTTACCATCTTGAAATAGAAAGTAGTTGATCATGGAAAAAGTCAAGGCGATGAAAATGCTGATTTTAGACTTTCTATACTAGCATCAACACAAAGCAATTGGACTGTCATTTGATTGCACATCATTGAATGATACATGGACTGTTCTATTATTTGGCTGGTGATATGCATGTTGTCTGTACGGAAGGTGTTAGGACAAAACCAGTTGCTTAAGAATGTGAGATGCAAACTTATTTACAGAAACCATCATTTCAATGTCAAAGTTATTCACTACATCTCTTGAAGCAGAATGACAAAAGGATGTTCTTCATAGTTCCAATACCTATTTTCTGCTCTATGTAAGGAAACTGGGATTTGATGTGTGATTGTGTATTAAGGCACAGAAATTGAGGGAAACTAGGTTTTCATGCTATTTAAATTAGTAAAGGAAACGTTATCTAGTTTAGTAATGGATGTTTACTGTGTTATGGGTTGGCTGTTCCCTTGTTTCCAATTTTTGTGCCTGCTTTTGGATGATGTTTTTATTTTTTTTATTTTTTTTGTTGACAAGTAATCTTAATAGTTTTTTACCTTTTGGGACAGGTTGATTGGCTAACTGCCAAGATGGTTGAATTTAATTTCACTGTCTCATCAATGCATGGTGACATGCCTCAAAAGGAGAGAGATGCAATTATGTCTAATTTCCGGTCTGGTGAAACTCGTGTACTGATCACAACTGATGTTTGGGCTCGGGGGCTTGATGTTCAACAGGCAAGTTCCCTGTCTTCCTCTTCATCTATAGTGTCTTCATTGGGTGCAGTTATTTCATGTACATGATGCTTTCCTTTCCTGAAATGAAAAGAATTGATGTTAAGATGGGAGTTTAATGCCTTTATCATCTCATATTGCCTAATTTAGAGGTTGATGGTTTGACTGAGGTTGGAAAGACCAAATTGTGTTGTTCCTTTATTTTTTTTCTTTTTTTACTATACCATTTCATTGGCTCTGTTGTTACTGCGCCAACTAAAATGTGTTTTCACACTTGCATTGACCACTGAAATAATGATATTCATTTTAGCATCATCTTAATGCTGTGTAATAATAGGGAATTCTTACAAAATCTCTTGTTAACTAGTTAATGCAACATCGGTGAGCTTGCTTTTTCATAATCTGATTAATTTGGGGTTTTTTTTTTTTTCATTCTTTTTGGTCAGTCTTGCATTCATTTGTAGATTGTTTTTTTTATTTGTATTCAGAAAGGGCAAACTGCTGTTTGGTTCTATCTTATTCATACTGTCTGCATTTATCTCTTCAGGTTTCTCTGGTGATTAACTATGACCTTCCAAACAATCGAGAGCTTTACATTCATCGAATTGGTCGTTCTGGTCGTTTTGGACGGAAGGTATATGTTTGGTTTATAAACTTCTGCTATGAGATGCATCCTTATAACATGAACTGAACTCTCTACAAAGAAAAGACTTCACTGAATTATTGTTTCCTAGGTCTAAACACCCTTTGATTTTCGTTTGAAGAGATTCTACATTGTGGATGCTCATCCCTGCTGCTAGTATTGCCTTTTGATGACTAGCCTTTGCTAGCTGATTGTTTAATGTCAATTAAATGTGTTTTGTTGGTTTGCAGGGTGTTGCTATTAACTTCGTCAAAAGTGATGATATCAGGATTTTAAGAGATATTGAACAGTATTACAGCACCCAGATTGACGAAATGCCTATGAACATCGGTGATCTGATATAAGACATGCAGTGATTGGTGTTATTTGCCCGTGGATGGTGTTCGTGTTGTGTGGTTTCCCATCTTTGTGATGAGCTTGTACACTAAAGCTTGGCGTTGTTTAAATTGTGGGTGGTTTTGTGTGACAAGAAGAATGCTAGATTAGCTTAACTCTTTTGATAAGATTGTGATTAAGATGCTCTCTTATTGAATTTATACACTAGATGGATTGTATGTTGATGAACTAATTTTTTCTTTAGTAATTTATGAACCTTTTTTTTCTTGCTTGTGAAATTCTTTTCCCCAGTATCCCTCAACCAGTACTCCATTTGCTTCCCAATAATGGAAGAAGGATCAATTGAAACCGAGTTTCATTTGAATGTTGATTCATTTTGTTCTTATACTTGTTAACCACCAACGATCTCTCCAGTGAAAAATGGACGGTATTTTCAATTTTGGTAATACAAACCCCAATGAGACTCCCCGAAAAAGAACTCTCAATGGTCATGACCCCAGAGGAGAGTGCTATTCCATAAACATATGATATCTCTTCCCGTTTCGGTTGCAGGAGAATTTGAATTCCCAGCAATATTATTATGGAGCCGCCACTATATGAATTTCCAATGAGGAACACTTATATTAGTAACTTCTCTCCTTATGGTTGCAGAGGTATCTGGACGTGGAAGAGAGTACGGAAATCTAGACTCCATTCCTAGAATTTCACAGAGGACAGGGAGAAAGCAGGTTGGATCTCTTGCACCTAATGAAGGTGCTGCTTCCACATCTGGTATTGCATCTCAAACAGCATCTGGTGTACTGTCTGGTTCGGGTGTTCTAAATGCTAGACCTGGGAGTGCAACATCATCTGGGCTACTTTCCCAGATGGTATCAACTATGAATGCAGAGGTTGCAAGGGAATACCTGGGGAAAGTGTCAGACCTGCTGGAGTTTTCTCAAGCTGATACAACTGTAAAATCCTATATGTGTAGCCAAAGCTTGCTTAGTCGTCTTTTTCAGATGTTCAACAGAATGGAGCCCCCTATTCTTTTGAAGGTGCATAAGAGAGTGCTCTACCAGCTTCGAGCTTAAACTTGTTGGAGTGATTTTCTTATGCTGTCTCACTTTGCTGCTCTTTTTTGATATCCAGATACTTAACTGTATCAATAACCTGTCAACTGACCCGAACTGCTTAGAGAATCTTCAGCGCGCAGACGCAATTAAGTACCTGATCCCAAATCTTGAACTCAAAGATGGGCCTCTTGTAGATCAAATTCATAGTGAGGTTGGCCTTCCCAACTTGCTATAATTTAAGCAGTTTGTGACTATGCTACAAGCTGCTCTTTACTGTATCCTTTTGATTTACTACATGAACCTTTCCTTATCTGCCGTTCCATTTTAGTTTTGTTTGTACTTCTATTTTACTACCGCACTTGTTGACATTTTGATAGTAGTCTTCTCCTCGTGATGGTGTCTAGTCTTTGACTAAATTACTGGCAAGAAATTCTCTAGGTTCTTGGATCATCTCTTTTCTAAACCCTGTTCCTGACATTGCCATTCTTTTGTGTGTGTAGTCAACTAGAGATTGAGTGTTAGCGAGCCCATTTCCAAAGCTTGTAGTAGGTTGCATCACAACGAAACTTTCATTCTATGCTTGCTAAAAGTATCATGTTGCAAGTTCTTGTCTTTCTCTACGAAGAAAGGAACTGGCAGGTGCACTGAATGAAAGCTTTCATTCTATGGTAACCAAAAATATCACTTATCAAAAATCTTGCCTGTATCTTAAACTTGGGAACCGTGTGGGTGCGTACATGTGAAATGTAAACTTAAATTTGTGTCAAAATTTGCTTAGATCATTTTCATCACTTGTTATCTAAGTTTCATTGATAAATCGGTCTGGATTGTTTATGTTGTACAAGCTCTTTATCAGTGGATTTAATAAGGTACAAGTTTTTTAATTAGTGGATTTAATCAGCGCGAACATATTAGTTCTCATGATTTTTTTTCTGAATTTTATAACTTGAAGGTCCTCAATGCAGTTTTTAACCTCTGCAAGATAAATAAGAGGAGACAGGAACAAGCTGCTGAAAATGGAATAATTCCACACTCGATGAATCCTATAATGTCTGATTCTCCTTTAAAACCACATGCATTACCTCTACTGTATCACATGGCTCATGCATCACGTAATTCAAGAGAGCAATTGAGGGCTCATGGTGGATTGGATGTATACATGAGCCTGCTCGATCATACGGTTTGGTCAGTGACAGCATTGGACTCTACTGCTGTTTGCTTGGCTCATGACAATGACAACCGCAAAGTGGAACAAGCATTGCTAAAAAAGGATGCAGTTCAGAGATTAGTGAAGTTTTTCCAATGTTGCCCAGAACAACAATTTGCGCACATTTTGGAGCCGTTCTTGAAAATTATAACGTATGAGTTTTCATTTTCATTTCTTAATTAACAATTTAGGCTGTGCTCTTGAGTTTAACTCACAAATGTTAACCTATTCATCTATTAAATTGTGAAAAACTGGAATGCTGCAGATCCTTTGGGATGCGTGCTGCTCAAATCATCCGCATTTCATTTGTATTTATTGAAGGCAGGAAATCATCTCGGATAAATACGACGTTAGCTGTTAATGGCTTGACACCTCTGCTCATTGTGAGTCTGGACCATCAGGATGCTTAAACTAATGAAGGTGGGTGGAATTTTGCAACCCCTCACCGTCCCCTCTCGCGATAATGATACATGAGATACTTTATGATTAAATTTCATTAGATATTTTTGGTTTCATAAATCAAGAAGATGGTGCTTTTGTTGAGGGAAAGGAAATCACAGAGGTTCCAAGCTAAAGAGAAGTCTAGTTCCATGGCCCCATCCAAAAATCACTTTTATTAAAAATAAAAAAATAAAAACACGGACACACGCCCTCACTTTTATCCAGAGGTCACCTTCTCTCTCTCTCACGCACAAGCTCAAAGCTCAGAGATTCCTCCCCTCCTCTTCTGCTTTTTCTCGTTTCCTCGCTGTAAGTCTCTCTCTTCAAGAAGAAATAAAATTCTCTCTTTTATTCTATTTATTTCTTTGGCCGACCTTAACTAATTCAAGATCGAAACTTTTTTTTTGGGAATAATAATAATAATAACCTAGATCGATCGGTAAACCCAGAAAGAAAGTTACTGTCTAAAAATTGAGAAATCCGTCTCTTGTTTAACATTTGGGATTTTCACTTCGGTCTGTCAAGGGCCGGGCTTCTCCTTTGTTTCTTTTATCAACAATGACGCGCGCGCGCATATGTGATTTCCTTTATTCGTTTCTCCTTCTTCTTTGTGTTAATCTTATGTTTTAGGCTTTTTCTTGGGGTTTGTGTGCTTTTACTTGCTTAGTTTTCCTTCTCGTAAGGTGTCTTATGGTGGAGTTCAGCATGAGAAGCTGGGTTACTTCTAAACAATAAAATGAGCCAAGATGGAATTGTTTAATGATTTGTTGCGATCTAAATTTTAGTTTGTAGAGATGGGTTCTCGGCCGTAGCATGGAAAAGGATGGAACTATTGCAGTTTACTGCAATTTGTTATTTTTTATTTTGTAGTGTATGATCATTGAGTGAGGATGCTCTCTTTTTGGTTGATCAGTGCGTGGATTGGCTTCTTTTCCTTTCTTTCGAGTATCTGCTTTGTTGGGACTTTACCTTACCATGAGCTTTAAACAAAAAATGAGCAAAGATTTAATTTTCTTAGTAAAATCAAGCTGACAATTTCTAGTTTTAAAGACGAGTGGTTGTCTAAAGCAATGAAAGGGGGTAGCGCTGTAGTTCAATGTCATAGTTAATCTAGTTTTTATTCTTATTACAGTATGAAATAACTAAGTGGGGTTACTTTGTTTCTTAGCTTGATAATTGAAGAACTGAGCGGATGGCAAAAGGTTTGATATGGGCGACAGCAGAGGATTTGGCAAGGAACAGAGGACGTGTTATATCTCTTTATCGTCAGATACTGCGAAGTCTTAACTCGCCAAGTTTGCCTCTTAATTTAGCAGAAAGACTGGCTAAGAAGGCTGAAGTTCGTGCGATCTTTATGCTGGGATCTGAGGAGACATCAGTACATAACATTGAAGACCTTTTTGACACTGCTGAATATGCTCTCTCCATCCTCAAAAAAGGTGAGATCCCAAATACGAGGAATCCACTCTGATGAGGGCTACCGCCTGACTGTACACTTTGAAATGCCTTGCTTGACAGTTACAAGGGATGTACACGAACAAAGAATTGTCTCAGCCTATGACAGGTTTCTGTTCTAGTTTTCTTCAATTTTGTCCAGTTGGCTTATTGAGATGGGGGAACAGTTGTTTTAGGTTGTCGATAAAACAAATGTTTGTTGGGATTAAGCTCAGTTAAGTTATTTACTCCTCGATGGACTGGAAATTAAGATTTGGATTCTTTTGGATCCTGCTGCACTACATCACAATTGGATAACTCTATCACTTTGGACCTCATGCTTAGTTTCTCGTGGCTTTGCCTGTGAAAGCTACTGATGTATTCTAGATTAGGATTTAGGCTACTTGCATATGTTTCTGGGTATAGTTCTTCAGCTAGATGTTAGACATATTGGTACACGATGCAGGTGAAATTTGATTCTTCAACTAAGTGACGCACTAAGGCTTCCAAACTCTAAGCGGTTGCTTTTCAAATAACTTTTTATGCCGAAATGCATGTCAATGATGTTTTTTTATTTTTTAAAAATCATTTTTGACATCAGCACATCAAAACGATCCAAAACGTACAAACCATATTAAATTTTAGCAAAACAAAAAAATTTGAATTTTTTGGAAACGCGGTGCCCAAACATGTTCTAAGTTGTAGAGAAATTTAAAGAAAATTTTTTGATATTTTATTAAATTTTACGGAAAAGATTACTAATTAAAAGTTAACCTAAATAATCAATTTTGAGCGTGGGATTTTATCCCATATTTGTATAACCCAACACTCACGTCCTGCTAAACCAAAGAGTGGTGTCAAAAAAAGGCAAAGGGTTTTCACTGGTTCAAGATCACATAATATACGCTCATTCAATTCACAACTGAATGCTTGAGTAGAGCATCCGAGCTCTACATATGTCACTCTATTAGGAAATGTCAAGATGCTGATGGTTGCTATCTATAATATGGATTAAAATAAAAAAATTTTAAAAAACCTAATAAATAAATATCATGGTGGGTGGAAATTTTTAAAATTTAAAATTCAGTCAATCGACTCAACTTATGTTTTATTGTAACTGAGTGTTTTATTATTTAAAACTTAATTTATTTTTATATGTTTTTTTTTCTTACAATTAATTATTATATTTTAATTAATTAATTAAAACTTAAATTATTTGTTGACAGGTTCGGAATTAAAAGCAGCAGCACTCACTTATAGCAGCCCGACCCTGGAGTGAAAATCATAAAAGCAAGTCGAGGGAGGACCCGAAGCTATTATGCAAGAAAGAGCCTTTACTATATTTTTCTCCCGAAAACGAAATCATACGATGAAGAACAATAATGAGAGGTGAAGAAATGACAGCTATAAATTGCAACTCTTTTTTTTACTAAGATCCAAAAATATTTTCGGTTAACCCATACAAAATCACATGATAAGCACTGGTAACCAAACAGGATTAACACGTGGTTAATGCAAAACACGGATTCAACTGCAAAAACAAACAAACGGAGCATAATAGACTCAATGCAAAGAAATATACACGAGCAAACCATATTTCAAGGGGAAGAAAACCCTAACAAAAAACAATTCCTAAAAAACCATGTACATTTGGAGGAGAAGAAGCTATGAGACACGAATTTACAGAACGGTATTTATATGAAGTGCTTTAAGTAGCGAAGTAGCCATTTGTTTAACTAGCACTTGGCCTCCGGAGCTTTGCCCATCCCTACGTTCCTCGATCAAGTTCTGGAGTTTTTGGGGCAAATCATTCTCCACGATCAACTGCTTTGGACGGGGGTGGTGCTCATACACAGACTGACAAAACAAATTTCAGTGAGCAATTAATATGATCAAACAAGCAAGCACCTGCTTTCAGATGAAGCTTTCAGCACAAAAACAGATGTTAGAATGAATGAAGTGAGGAGCAAATAGAAAAGAGAAGTTTCATGAAAAAAGGGTAAGCTATAGGCTCTTCAATAAAATACCTCATGCATCATTATCGCTAGCCATAAATTTTTATATCACACTTTTAATTGGGATTTCCTATAAAAATTACAATCAAAACACCTACTCAAGTGACAGAGATGGGAAGAAAAGCATAAATATCAAACATGGTGAGAGAGGAGAGACAAAGATGATTTAAAACGAGGTGTTTTGACCATCATTGTGCTAATCATTGGATTTCTACCAACAACGTGTTAGTGATCCAAAAGAATACCTGTGGAAAATGGAGGGTTTATAAACTGGAAAGGAGCCAGCCCTTGGTATACATTAACAAGCACTTCTTAAACAAATCTAAGTGAGATAAACAATGTGTCTACCTAGCAAGAGAAGAGCCATAGCAACAGCAAAATCAACAATTCAAGCAACATTGATCTACATGTTAGAGGTTATTCTTTTGTGCAGTGGTAAAACCAGTGCTTGCAACCACAAGTGTGATGCTCAAATCTTGATGGTTGCCACTAAAATATGAAAAACACACGTAGGGCTACCTCTAATCCTTCTATCAAAGAACCCACTTATTGGAACCATAACCAAATGATGATCTTCTTTTCTGGGCTTGGGTAAATTGACTCCATCCATCTCATCAAGCACAGTATGACTCACAAGCGAATAAATATTTACAAAGACATAAGCGATAGGGGATGGTGAGAGGTTGAAAAATTTCACCTTTATTAGTTTAAGCAGATTAAGACGAGCAATGGCATCCTGATGATCCAGTTTCCCAATGAGCAGAGGTGTCAAGCCATTAACAGCTAACGTCGTATTTATCCGAGATGATTTCCTGCATTCAATAAATACAAATGAAATGCTGCCAAAATGCTGATGATTTGAGCAGTACACATCCCAAAGGATATGCAGCATTCCAGTTTTTCATTCGTAGTTCATTTTTCACAATTTAATAGATCAATAGGTTAACATTTGTGAGTTAAACTTAAGAGTACAGCCTAAATTGTTAGTTAAGAAATGAATAGAAAGAATGAAAATTCATACGTTATAATTTTCAAGAATGGCTCCAATATGTGCACAAATTGTTGTTCCGGGCAGCATTGGAAAAACTTCACTAATTTCTGAACTGCGTCCTTTTTTAGCAATGCTTGTTCCACTTTGCGGTTGTCATTGTCATGAGCCAAGCAAACAGCAATAGAGTCCAATGCTGTCACTGACCAAACCGTATCATCCAGCAGGCTCAAGTATACATCCAATCCACCATGAGCCCTCAATTGCTCTCTTGAATTACGTGATGCATGAGCCATGTCACACAGTAGAGGTAATGCATGAGGTTTTAAAGGAGAATCTGACATAATAAAATTCATCAAGTGTGGAATGATTCCATTTTCAGCAGCTTGTTCCTGCCTCCTCTTATTTATCTTGCAGAGGTTAAAAAGTGCATTGAGGACCTTCAAATTATAAAATTCAGAAAAAGAATTGTGAGAATTAGGATACTCGCACTAATTAAAAATCTTGTACCTAATTAAATCCACTGCTAAAGAACTTGTACAACATAAACAATCCTGACCAATTTATCAATGAAACCTAGATAACAAGAGATAAAGATGATCTAAGCAGATTTTGACACAAATTTAAGTTTACATTTCACATGTACACACCCACACTGTTCCCAAATTTCAGATACAGGCAAGATTTTGATAAGTGATACTTTTGGTTACCATAGAATTAAAGCTTTCATTCAGTGCACCTGCCAGTTCCTTTCTTCATAGAGAAAGACAAGAACTTGCAACATGATACTTTTAGCAAGCATAGAATGAAAGTTTCATTGTGATGCAACCTACTACAAGCTTTGGAAATGGGCTCCCTAACACTCAAGCTCTAGTTGACTACACACACAAAAGAATAGCAATGTCAGGAACAGGGTTTAGAAAAGAGATGATCCAAGAACCTAGAGAATTTCTTACCAGTAATTTAGTGAAAGACTATTTACCATCACGAGAAAAGACTACTATCAAAATGTCAACAAGTGCGGTAGTAAAATAGAAGTACAAACAAAACTAAAATGGAACGGCAGATAAGGAAAGGTTCATGTAGTAAATCAAAAGGATACAGTAAAGAGCAGCTTGTAGCATAGTCACAAACTGCTTAGATTATAGCAAGAAAGTTGGGAAGGCCAACCTCACTATGAATTTGATCTACAAGAGGCCCGTCTTTGAGTTCAAGATTTGGGATCAGGTACTTAATTGCATCTGCGCGCTGAAGATTCTCTAAGCAGTTCGGGTCAGTTGACAGGTTATTGATACACTCAAGTATCTGGATATCAATAAAGAGCAGCAAAGTGAGACAGCATAAAAAAATCACTCCAACAAGTTTAAGCTTGAAGCTGGTAGAGCACTCTCTTATGCACCTTCAAAAGAATAGGGGGCTCAATTCTGTTGAACATCTGAAAAAGACGACTAAGCAAGCTTTGGCTACACATATAGGATTTTACAGTTGTATCAGCTTGAGAAAACTCCAGCAGAAGGTCTGCCACTTTCTCCAGGTATTCCCTTGCAACCTCTGCATTCATAGTTGATACCATCTGGGAAAGTAACCCAGATGATGTTGCACTCCCAGGTCTAGCATTTAGAACACCCGAACCAGACAGTACACCAGATGCTGTTTGAGATGCAATACCAGATGTGGAAGCAGCGCCTTCATTAGGTGCAAGAGATCCAACCTTCTTACTCACTGTCTTGTGTGAAATTCTAGGAATGGAGTCTAGATTTCCATTCTCTCTTCCACGCCCAGATACCTCTGCAACCATAAGGAGAGAAGTTACTAATATAAGTGTTCCTCAATGGAAATTCATATAGTGGCAGCTCCATAATAATATTGCTGGAAATTCAAATTCTTCTGCAAGCGAGAAACGGGAAGAGATTATCACTAAAAATCCCTAAAATAGACTTCAAAATTTGTGTTGTTAATACCAACAGTGAATGGAGATAAGAGCCATATGCCATTAAAACTTCAAATAACATGAAGTCATTTTGAACAATTCAAATGTTGAAGAAAAGGAGAGAGAGATGAACAAAACCAATTACCTGCAAACTCTGCCATCAGAAACTCTAATCCACCATTTGTTTTCTTCTCAGATGCATGTAATAAAGGCAGTATGCTTTCATGTCTCTCTAACCCTGTGAGGTGACGTGCATACTCCAACTGACCAGAGAAATGCCTAGAGGGGGGTTCCTTCTCCAACAAGCTTAGAAGAGGACGAACTTGCTCTGGCTGGGCAGATATCATAGAAGTAAGACCATTTGATGCACTTTCTATCAACTTTGGAGGCCTGTCAGTAGATGTCCTTTGTGTGGAACCAGTGACTCGCTGCTGCCTAAGGTCAATTTCTGGGCGAGATGGATCACTTTTCCACCGGTCCAAGTTATCTCGCTCTTTAGAAACAGCACCTGAAGGTTCTTTGGTGGCCATGTTTGGAGCTTTTCCTAAAGCTGCTGGATCTGACAACTTGGAAGCAGCTATAGCTTCGATTGTTTCATTGCTAGCCTGAGATCCATCTGTGTCTGTCCCAAAAAATCTGGCATCTGGTTGAATGGCATCCAACCTTTGGGAATGTGAAGTTGAAGCACGTGATGGTTCTAGTGTCCCAAAAGGCAAGGAATGATCAATCATTCCATGTCTAACTTTAAAGACATCAGGCTGATCAGATGCAGAAAGAGCTGTCTCGCTCTGAATGAAAATAGGATGATTGGAATCCAAGGGACCAGATCGTGGTCGTTGAGATAAACCATCTAGTGGAAATCCAGTTCCCACAGATATTGAAGCTAGCCTAGTTGCCTCATTCAAGCTATAAAGCGTGTTGATAAGTCTGAGCAGTATTCCATTTTTTGCAGCTATGCGACAGAAATCATTTCTTGGGGTTGATCTCTGAAGCTTAAAGACCTGCCACATGCCATCGATAGCTAGGTGAACCATGTCCCTGGATGCAAAGTTCTGAATCAGTGTATTTATAAGATGATGTGAAGACCACTCAAAGGAAATTATGTGTCGACTAACAAGCACGCTCCAAAAATTGGCATGACAAAACCATATGCATTTGGAAATTTGTGCAGTCAGTTGTAGAGTTTTTGTACAGTGTCATCCTTGTCTACTAATCAGAGACCAGATATGATTTCAAAGACAATAAATTATTTAGAATGTGATATTGAGCAGCACAAATCAAGCTTTTCTTGGGAAAATGCTTATTATAGAATAGTCGGTACTTCTATTCCAAGGTGGGGTTTGATACAAGAGGAGGGGCATGAATAAAATATAGCTAAGAAATGAATTCTAATGAAATTCACCAGCTTCATACTCATGCATTGTGACATAAAATCCATACCATGCAGCCAAACCGCCTATCTTTCTGCATGCAAAAGCACCATTTCAAACTTTCAAGCAAATACTAATTCTTTTGTCATCTTTAAAGGAAAAAATACCTGGCCTTGCAAAACATAATTTTTCAACTCACACCAGAAAGAAATTACACACCTGTGCTTCGCGTAATCAGCCTCTAGAAAACCCACCAGGATAGGTATTCCTCGGCAAGCAATGAACATTTGCAATGTCAAGGAGCTGGACAAGAAAGCCAACAATGTCAATCCCAATCCCTTTGCTTGTTTAACAAATCAATGCAAGAGGATTATGAAAAGAGAAAATCTCCACCTTGACTGGCATAGCTGCTGCAAGAAATAAGCTGCTTCCATGCGAACTTCACGAGGGCGATCAGGTCCTGCAAAACTCGTAACCACAGGGATCTGGCACATAAAATTGGCAAAAAAAAAGATTGGTGAAAGTAATATTCTAACCCAAGCATTTCTGGAAGAAGGGTTAGTACAGAAAAGTAAAAACATAGTGCAAGGCCCAATTAAGGATGGAATGGACCAATCCATTCACAAGCAATACTGAATGCTTGCCTGCAGTAACTCCAAACTTTAGCAAATTACTTCAGACAAGAGAACACAAAATCTCAGAGATATACTTCACTTACCAAGCCAACAAGACAAGCATTTTCCTGGAAATCAGTATTATCTTTCACGATCTGATTTATAAGTTGAAGGATAGAGCATATAACCTGAAAAATAGGAAACAATTTTCTCTTGTATTATAAGCTGCAATGCTCAAAGCAAGCAGCAGCAACAAAATGAAATGCATAGCTATCTGGCTTACACGAGGTTTAGGAACTTCAAGTAATTCCATTAGAGGAAGCAAACCATGCTGGGTAATAAAAACAATTTTCTGCTCGGGGCGCTGGTGAAAGATGCTAATAAGTTTCTGGCATGAAGACGTAATCACATCTTCTGATTCCTCAGGTCTTAATGACCCAACTAACCTGCTAAACTCAACAGCCTACCAAGCAAAAACAATAACCATTACAACCAATCCATGGTGAAAAAAATCAATGAGTATGCTAGAACTAATATTAATGTCATTTTTATTTTAATAATCCACTATGATTAGACAACAGGAATTGATGAGCAAAATTATCTAAAGATTAAATTCGCAAAGGTTTGTGAGTTTCCAACCCACAACAGCATGGTATGCATCAATTGGCTTCACAATGTCACTAAATCATCAGGATGGTCAAACCATTACATGAAAGAGAAATTTTAGAGATTGGAGCCAGTTTATCAATCATCAGATTACAAGTTTGTATAACAGGATGTTTTCTTCTCCATTGGATTTTAAAATACTATCAGATTCTCAAATAATCAAAAAAGGAAAAATAAATAACTGCAAGAATGACAGCCATTTAAGGTTATTATATAACATGAAGAACTACAATAGACTGGTGCAGCTTCATATTTTAAAATACCCATCTTTAACAGGCATCACCCACAATCCGAACAATAAAAAGAGGCAGGTAATGAGCTCACGTCTTCTGTTCATCAATATAAACACTAAAAACAAGTCTGAATTACAATTTTACTGTAGTTCAAATCAAGGAATTGCTTAAAATGCTAAAACATTTGATTACTTGTAGAGGAAAGAGATTTTCTGCCGGCAGTTTGTCTCCAAAATCCTGCCAAGAAAAGCATATGCTGTCAGGAATTATTAAACTAACTGAAGAACAGACAAATTGAGCACTTAAAACATACCAAACCATCAATATCAATCACGCCATCCTTTAGAACACCCATCATTAGGCGAAACAAATCACCACCACCATTAGTTTGTCCCGTTTCACTCTCCATTTGTTTTTGAGCAATAGTCGCTCTCAAAATTGCAGCCAGGTCATTTTTCCCTGCATCAGCCATGATTGCATTCCCTTGGTTCATATGTGATGCTGAGGTAGATGTTGAAGCTTCAGCTGCCCGATCCTCAGGATTTTTATCAAGCGGGTGAAATAAATCATCCAGTGAAGCATCTCTTGGAGTGTCACTAAATTTACTAAGTTCGTTTCCTCCTGAGGTCATTGATGTCTTCACAGCCTTCAATGTCCCAGTTATACAGAAGCGTAAGATAAAACAATTTTTGTATCTAAGCAGGGAAACAAGAAAGAGGGTGAGAGGAGTGAGGAGGAGAGTAAGGTGTCGATTATGTCAATGTTCAAGCTCCCAAGGAAACCTGAATTCAAACTCAGGACAGGCCACCATTTTTTAACACCAAAAAGAAAACAAATGGGACAACAGAAAACCACACTCAAATATACCTGGCTACAACTAAAATATCGCACAACAAATATGATAAACTATAACATGCAAGGCCACATGGTGGCACAGAGAGGTACAGTGCCCACACACTAAGAAGAGACAGGCTATGAAATAAGGCATACATAATGTTAAAAGAGGAATTATCACACATTAACTTTTGTAAGAAATTAAGAATACATAACTATAGCGGAAATACAAAGAGCTCGTTTGGTATAGTGTTTAGGTGCTTTTGTAAGTACTTTTGGGTAGAAAATGCATGTTCATATCATAACCATCCAAAAGCATCAATTTGATGCCCTTTCAAAAGAAAAAAACTTTCAAGCACATTATCTAACACACAATATGAATAGACAGAAGCAGATGTAACATAACCCAAAACAGAAGATCTGTTATCACAAGAAAGGGCCAGAGGGCATAAAAGAACCAGATATCATGGAAATCCAAAAGGTAAAGTTCACATAAAGGTTGAAAGCTAAAATTTAATCAACCACGTTTTTTTCAACTGAGTGGTGATATCAGGGATGGACAATCAAGAATTCTGTTTTGGCCATGTCCAAAAGCCATGAGTTGCAATTAGTACAGTTCCTCTCAATCATTGTGGTGCAGCTTAGTTGCTCCACCAAAAGTCATCACCTTGTTTTACTTCAAGCAATGAAAGCAGAACCAGCTGAAATCCTCAAAATTACATGAAAATATTGAACTGCTCAAGGAACCTACATCCCTAGATCTAGGCATTATTGAGTATATTTAGTTAACATGTTGCCCCAGTATCATGTTCTTTCAAGTTCATATTCATATTTTATTTCTCTTTCTTCACAAAAAGAAATAGTCTACTTGAAAAAAGTTGGACTCTGAATACAAGACATGTCATGCAAAACATTGAAGATAAAATTAAATTGGAAGACCAAATGAAAATATGAATGATAGGGTCAACACCACATCTCTCTCTTTCTCTACTTTGCATGTCATTTTAATCATGTCAAGAATTATCTGTTCATGATGAAATAATGCAGCGTGCACACAACAAACCATGTGAGCCTTTGGGAAGAGAGAGAGATAACATAAATGAATAAATGTGTCCATTATCAATAGCCAAGAAAGCAACAGAAATTAGTTACCTTTCGAAGCCCATTATCTTGATTTCTTGTTGCAAAACCAAATGATCCATTCTCAACACGAGCAGAACTTGTTTTTCCTCCATTCCTTCTTTCAATGTTTTTTCCTCTTGCATCGGGAGATTCCAAGTCATCAATAGTCAGAATCTCATCCTGGTAATGCAAAGGCATCGATCCATGAAGCAAAGGAGAAGCAGCAGCTACTTTATTTGTAGATAGTCTGCCAGGACTAGTTTTTAGAGATGAGTTTTCGTGAATAGCTAGGGTTGGGACTTGATCTGAATGGAGATCATCTTCCAATTTATCAATTCTTTCCTCAACTACATCACCATCTGAAGAAGTATTCTTATCAGACTTACTCACATCCTCAGAATCTGGCAATGATTCTTTCCTAGAGCCCTGAAAACCAAAAGAGAATGTAGTGTCATTGGAACTTTGCCATGGAAAATCAAGTTGTGAATCATTTTGCAAGCAAAATTATTTTCTTCCTCGGCTAAGGATATCGAGAAGAGTTCCCAAGTTAATAATTATCACAATGCTTAGGTCACATGATTCTCACAGCTTTGAAGTCGGCAACAGATGCTTTTGTTCTATCAACAGAATTGATTTGAACAGTCCTCTGGTTATCTCCAGTTAAAATTTCTGCTTCTGCTGAAACATCTTCCTGTATGCTTCTACAAAAAAGAAAAGGCAAGCATGTTTGCGGTAAGATACCACATTGACACCATGGGAGGAAGTCACCTAGTTGCAAACAAAGAACAACAGTTTGATTTATGGTGACATGACAAATGTTTAGTTATGAAGGCATAAAAATACTGGATGCCAGTTCCCAAAAATCACAGCAGAGAAAGTGGCTAGAGCGAACTACTGGTTTATTCCAATGCTCAAATTGAATATTTGATAAGGTACATATAGTCTCACAAACAGGCTTGGGGTTTAAAGCGAACCATATAAACTACCTTGTCCTTGGTTAAGAGAGTGATATGCAGAACTATAAAACTGGCAAGACAAGAAATATTTATGACCCCTAAACAACAGGTGGGCAAAAACAAGTGAGAAGATAAAATCCAACCTTATTGGTCCACTATGACGGAAAGAATTCAAAGCACGTCTAGAATTTAATATCCAAGGATGAGAAAGCAGTGTCTTTGCATCAGGCCGCTGCGTTGCATCCTGAAATATGCAACCAAATATCTCCTTTCATTAATAAATGAACAGAATCTGAAAACAAAAAAACAAATGAAAATGAAAACATATTTCAGGGTCACCAACAGAATAATAATTACAAAGCTGAAAGCTCTAAAAAATGATAAGGCAAAACTGAATCAGGTCTGAAACTAAAATTAGGCAAGCCGGAGTTGGTTGGAGTGAACTAAAGTGGGAATCCAAGAAATTGCTATACTGCCTTACCAGTCATTGTGCTTCTTTCTAGGGATCCCTTTCTAACATTAGGAATTTGGAAGGGAGTTGGCCTATGTATGGGAAGTAGTAATTCCATCCCTTTTTAATTCTGGGCTAGGTCAATGGCAGGCCCAAATTAGTATGCCAAGAACTTTCAAGACTTAAAAATTGGAAACTGAGCAAAACATGAGTCTACATATGAAATTAGCAAGCTAGGAATTAGGCAACTGAAGAGCTGCGAAACTGATCAAGCTAGAGGACTTAATGTGAGCAATGTACCTTCTTGAAGCACTGGCGGAGAAAGTCTGTAATGTCAGGAGATAAGCTATCAGGTATCGGAGGACGATCATCCTAAGAGAGAAAGAGAGCTTTGTCATTATAATGCAGTAAATCATCAAACCATTCTCCGAATATATTCAACTACCTCAAAAGAAATAATAAAAGCACTTCTAACATCAAAGGAGGTTTGCATTCTGGATAATAAGAACCCCAAGCAAAATCTAAATAAGAAACAAGAGATAGCATCAACAATGGAGGCTCCGCTTAGAAAAACCCAATCCGTACTATATCCATGCTTGCTATTTGTAGAAGAAAAGATATGAGGTGAAGTGAACCAAAAAGGTTAACAGGAAACATAGCTCGTCTGAAGAAACTAAGAGTACAAAGAAATACAGCTGATTAAACCTGAACAATACGAAAGAGAGCTGGCATTGGCTGCAAATCATAGTAAGGTGGTACACACGTAAGGAGTTCAATCACAGTGCAGCCAACACTCCAGATGTCAGAAGCAGCACAAACCCCTGACATTTCAATAACCTGACAAATAAACAAGTTTCACATGAACAAGCCCTCCAATACCTCAACAGCTACATCATATGAATACTCATTTCCAACCATGATTTTGCACATAATGGATTAGAACAAATAGGAAAAACACATGGCTAATGAAAGCACGCAAGAAATGAGTACCTCTGGGGCCATCCAATATGGCGTTCCAACAACCGAATGAGTATTAACATCAGCTTCAGTTAATTTTGTTGCAACACCAAAATCAGCAAGTTTCACAAGACCCTGAAATAATAAATTAGGTCAAGTAGCTGCTTTAAAGACACCACTGTAAAAGATGTATGAGAAGTACAGGACAAGTAAAAAGAAATTCAAATCTTCAAATACAACACATGAGTGAAAGAGCACGATGATGTCACAGGACATCCATTTACATACGAAATAGTCAAATACGCTCCTAAGCTCTCTTCATTATTATGGAAAGCAGTGGGGTATAAGAATAAAAATGAAACCTCTTAAAAAAAAAAATTAAAAATGATTACCATAAACAGTCACATCAACAACTATATAACATGTTAATTTCCCTCAATGAAAAGCATGCAACATCCCATGACTTGACATTATATAGCAATGATACACAGCAACTCTGAATTTACAGAAAGGCACAATATATGGGAGTATCAATTTAACATCATTCAATTTTGGATTGAGCTTCTAGTGTATTTGAAATTAGAGTAATTATAGGGTCCTCGTATCTAAATGAAGCATTACTTAAACACCATAAACAGTACAATTACCTCTTTGGTCGTCAATATGTTTGCACCCTTGATATCTCGATGGATAACACCCTGTTCGTGCAAATAAACTAATCCTTCCAGAACCTGCCGTCAAAATAATTTTATAAGCATAAATTAGAAAAGATTAATTCAGAAAGAAACAAATAACTGGAAGAGACGAGCAAAACCTGGGCAATGTAAACAACCACCAAAGACTCTGGAAAAGGCCCAAATTTATTTGGCTTGATAATATTTGCAAGCGAGCCATTCTCCACATACCTACATCAACAACATTATGGAATTTTAAACATAAAAATCTGAAGCAGAGTTTATTTGGAACCTGATTATTCAGTTAGCAGAAAATGTTTGAGCTCACTTACTCAAGGATTATGTGGAGATGAGACTTTGTCTTCAATGATCCAAGATATTTCACAATGTTTTTATGGTTCAAATTCTGCAATGGAAGTAGTACGTTCAAAATAGAATGAGCATGTGCTGAGAATATGCATCCTTCCAGAGGAAACTCATAGTGTCTAATTTAAGAAGTACGAATGCCCAAAGGGCCTCCAATGCTAGAAATTAATGATGGCAAAGATATATAAAGGACATTAGACAGCTACCGTCCCGCCCAAGAAGTTCCTTTGGGTTTGCAACTCGGGTGACAGGGATAGAAAAGGCAATCTTGCTCATCCACCCTTAAACTAAAATGCACTCATTTATATTTGGTAGCGGCTAAGATCTTTATCATTACACGGAAGAATAGCTTGTCATACAAGATATGGAGAAGTAAACCATATAACCGTTCAAAACAATGTAATTACGAAGAAGGCACACAGTTTACTGGGAATAAAACTTCCAATAGATGATGAAGGGAGCGAGATTTTGGGAAGGATGGATGGTAGCGTCCATAATCATTGATACCATAATACTTTCAGCAAATGACTAGACGGTATTTATTTAAAGGTCATCCCAAAGCCTTAATATGCAGAAAATATGCTTTCTTAAATGAATTCTGAAGTCCACAAAAGCACAGTTCAAGTACAGCAAAAGAGAGATGAAATCAGAAAGCAAATAAGGCAGTGCAGAACAAATTCTACCTTCAGTAAATCAATCTCTTGCTGAAGCATCAACACATTACACGGAAGAAATTGTACCCAAAAGAAAAGGACCAAGCTGTTAGCAAACTTACAAGGTAGAGACTGAAAAATTATTGTACAGTAAAACCAGATAAAGAAGCATAAAAGCAACAATTCTTATATTTTAGCACCCATCACCTGCTCTTACAACCAATGAAATATAGGTTGCCAATTAAAAAGTTGTGATGTCAAAGACTACCCAAACCTGATTAAGGACCAATTATAGCAGGGAAATGTCAGGTACCTAACTGATTGTTATCATTTTCCAAGTATAATGAATATACCATGAGCGAGCCTTCAGCAGACACAAGTGCTAAAAGAAAGTCCACATAAGGAATAGAATTGATAGGGAAAAGATTATAACCGTAACCACTACAAAACCATTCTGGTAAGATGCATGCCAGTAGTCAATGCTTCAAATACTTAATTCAACTTGGTCAACCCTTAAACAATCCCAGAAAATGAGTTGGCTTTTCCCAAAGCAAGTCCGTGATAAAATTTCTGGCTTTTCAGGGGTTGGGATAGTGATCATGATCAACAAACCTAATGAACTTAAGACGGTAGCATGAAATCTTTTTTATAATAGTTCACTTCATCATCTTTAATTAGCTAGCAACATTTCAAGATTAAAAGAGTTGTGCCCACACGTGCACACATCTTTAAGAGAAACTTAGAAACAAACCATGATGATATTAAGATCCTCTTGGGCGATATTCTCCAATGAAACTTGTTTGATCGCAACAAAATCTCCATTCTCCAAATCCAACCCTTTAAAGACCCGAGCATACGCTCCTTTTCCAATCTCATCTCCAAGCATCTACACCAAAAAAAAAAAAAAACACCAGAGTCACTTAAAAATCATGCATTTGCACTTAAATCGATATTGACTAAAGCCAATTAGTTAAGAGACAATCAGGAAACAAAATCAATCAAAATAAAAATAAAAAACACTAAAAATTAAGAAAAAGAAAAGGAATAACTAAAATTAACAAAGTACAAATTAAATTCTCGTTTTTATTTAAATTCCAAATTGATTTCCTTTTCTACTAAATCTCAAGTCATAAACTTGAAATACACCATCAAAAACACTAAAAGAAAAAATAAAATCGAGAAATTCTCTTTTCAACCTCGATTTTCTCAGCAACCAAGCATAAAATTAAAGCCATGACATACATTAATATGGCATGAACAGTAAGGATTATAAGAATCATGGACTACTCACATATTTGTTATCGAGAGTCTTCGATTTATGAAAATGAGATGATGTCGTTTGCCGAGACATCTCTTCTTGTCGAGAATGGGATACACTGTTGTTTAAGAAACCCTAGAGTTTCTCCATTTCGGGAATTCAGAAAAAAAAAAAAAAAAACTCTTTTAACCCGCCGGTACCGGTGACAGAAACCTCAGGTCCGGCAACAAAGAGAGAGCGAGAGAGAGACAACGGACGACGGACGTGATATTGTGAGTGTCTGCTTTTCAAATGACGGTATTGACCTTAAAAGAGTGAATGAGAGTAGATTACATTTGGGTCCTGTAAACTTAGTAATATTTACTTTTGGCCCCTGTAGTTTAGATTATTTCAATACTAATGTTGTAGACTATAAGTTAGGAGGAGCTAGTCCCCCATTACTAAACAACTAAAAAGATAACTAAACGAAGCCCCTTTTTTAGATAGTTTTTTTTTTATCTAGTTTTCACTCTTTATTTTATGATGATTCTTAAATCCAAGATGTTTAAAAAGAAGATCGATGTGTTGGAAAATTAATTAATTTCTTAATTCAAGCATTTAATTCATTCTCTTAGTATCTTGTGGCTTCATATGGAAAGCACGGTAACTAGTACCTGCAGAAGATTCCCTTTAATAAATGTTGGAACTTTCAAATGCTTAAATAAGTAACTTTATAGAGAGAGAAAGTGCAAAGATATTTTAAAGAAATTAGCTTTGAAAATATGTATATTGAAAGTGTTGAGAATAAAGAGATTATGAACCTTAAATTTGAAGGATTCATGTTGTATTTATAGCCTATTAATCTTGTTCTTTTGTGAAAATGAAGGGTTAAAGAGTAATTTCACCCTTGTTATATTTTGAGTTATATTATATTAAAAATAATATATATTTGATCATTATAAAATACCGAGGTATATACATAGAGTTTCTCTCTCAATAACCAAATAGCCTGAGTTGTATTGGAAGCTTTCCAAACCTACAAGGCTAGTATGGGAAAATTGAAGGTAAGAGTACCGAAATGGAATGTCGTTAAACCTACGGGTACTAAATTGTTATCTGAAGTAATGATTTTGACAGATTATTAGGCGAGGGAGGTTTCAAAAGCAGAGGCTAAGATTACGATGGACAAAGCTGTGAGGACAGATTGGTCAATTCATTTAAAAGTGGGAATTTTGGAACGTTCCTGTCTTTCGATCGAGTATTGGACCCGGCTGTCACAAAATCTGGTGTGAGCTGGAGAATTTTTTTTTTTTTTTTTTTTTGTTAGTTTGCATTACAAGAAAGGTAAAATAAAATTCATCAAATATCCAGATTATTTATTCTTAAGATAACGTGCTACATATAATTGAGCCATTATTTAATTTAAGATTAGTGTAAATGGAAGACTTAGATTCATAATATTTTTATAAGTATAATAAGAAAATTATTATTAAATTAAAAGTTTTTTGGTTTTTAGTTATTGATAGAGTTTGATAATGATATTTATTTTTTATTTTTTTACTTAGATCGAGGATGAAGTATTATTTTGATAGTAATAAAAATATTTAAAAAAATAATTACAAAACTTAAGATAAAAATTATTAAATTATAAAGTGTTTTTATTCAAATTTCTTTAACTTTGTGCTTTAAAAAAAAAATTAAGCAGACATCTTTCATTATTATTATTATTATTATTATACATGATACTAAGAGTTGGGGTTTCATGTTGTGATTCAATTTTTTTTTATTTAATCTTTTTTATAAACTAATTAGATGAGATTAGGTTTATAATTATTGTAAAAATACCAATTTAAAAGATAGATGATTGAATTGTAAAACATAGAAAATACTTGGTTAATCTCAAAATCATGATAATTTTTATTTTAATCTAAAATTTATTTTATTTATTTTTAATTTCATTGAGTGAGGAGAGAAACAAAATCACTAAAAAACAACTCATGAGAAAGAAAGTTGTTGGTTGTCTTAGTTTCAGCAACCAAAATTGCAAAATTGGGTGTCAAAGAATTTTATTCAACAAGAAGATCGTGATAGTTTTTGGGTTTTTGTTGCCTGAAAAAATAGATAAGACTCTAGAAAGATTATTTTTTTTATATTGATTTGTGCTTTTAAACCACTTTTATGGGTATTCTGAGTTGAGAGAATAGATTATTGAGGTTTCTACTATGTTTCTTAAATGTTTCGTGTCAAGATACATTAAGAATGAAATTTTGAACCCCAAAACATCATATCTTGATTTTTTAACCATTCTATTTCTTAAACTCTTTTTTTTTTTTTTTTTGATATAAAAAAAAATTTAAAATTATAATTTAACTCCTATTTCAATTCTAATATGTTTGTTAAATAACGTTATATGTTTTCATTAGGATGTCAGCAATTGTTTTTTTCAATCATCATGTACCTAATATGCAAAGAATTAATAGTAATAATATATTGCTCTTGAATGTTCATTTAAAATATATTTTTTATCTTTAATGTTTATAAATAAAATTTTGAGATGATTTTATCATATTTATTACCTTTTTTAAAATCCAATCATAAAAAAAATAAACATATTATTTTGATATATATTTTTAATCTTCTTTGTCAATTATGAATTTTTTTAAATAGTGATTCTAGTTAAAAAAGTATTTTCATTAAAATAATTAAGAGATATTTTAATAAAGGAATTGAATAAGATTGTGATACTAATAAAAAACAACATCGATGTTGTGAATAAGATTAAAAAAAAATTATAATGATATTATCGATTGTTTTATGAATAATTATGTATGATACGCGAAATTTTGGTAATAACGTGCTCATTAATATTGAATGAGGAAATAAATTTATATTTTTTTTTAATTCGTTTTGTTTTTTTATCAAATTAAGATCCATGACAAAAAGATATATGTATTTTTGTTAGAAAAATTTGTTAATAAGAAAAACAGGAATTATAATAGATTTGTTTTTCAATGGAGTTTAAGTTTTTTTATGTTATAACAAAAAACAATTAAAGAACTCTTGTAACATGAGATCATATATTTTAATATATATATATATATATTAAAATATATGATCTCATGTTACATATATATATATATATATATATATATATATATATATATATATATATTCTTTTAATTTTATTTTGCTGACTTAATTTTTTATTATTTATTGTACATATAATTCTTTATATTTATTTTTAAAAAAAGAATCGCTCACCCTCGCAACACAAGGAAGGAATCAGACTAGTAACTCTCTAACACATTAAAACCGACATGACACAGAAAACCATGATCAAATATGTGCAAATCCAATCATCCTAATTACCACAAAAGGATGTTGTTTATGAAAAAATTGGTGAATTAGGAAAATTGTAGATGCTCGCTGGAGCCAGCTGCAGAGTCTAGTCATCAAAGCTGACATTGATCACAGGTAGACCGGATAACTTGACTCGTCTGGTTTGGGTTGGAATTGATAGGGACAACTATATATTTATTTTTATGTTTTAAAAGTAGTTTTAAGAAAATTTAAATTTTTATTTTATTTTTTTATTTAAATTATTTTTTATATATATTTTCAAATTATCTTGATATGTTAATACCAAAAATATTATTTTAATATACTATAAATAAAAAATACTTTAAAAAAAACCACTGAAAAAACCATATACAAAATGTCAAACACAAAATCAAAACATCTATCATTCTAGAAAAGAAAAAAAAGCATAGAAATCTTCACCAAGTCGGGCTTTCCATCAGTTTTCGTGCATAAGCATGACGATAAAACAATGGATAATAAAGAAACAAATGAAATTGCTAACATTTTTGCTTTAAAACAAATGAAATGAAAAATCAGAACTTGGAACTTTGATATTTAACAGCATGCGTACACGTTATAGAACATTCTACGGAAATTTTTATCCTCAGCAGACTCAGCCGGGCAGGACAGGCCAGGCTGGCATAGAAATGATGAGCCAGAACCTGACCCTATTGCTTGTCATGCTAGATGAAGCCCAACTCAACATTTAGTGTTGTAATGATTAAATTTTATGATTTGTTTTAATTTTAATTTTATAGAATTATTTTAATTTTATTACTTGAATTATGAATTTAATTGATTAATCTAGTTGATTTAATTTATTTTTATTTTTTTTTTATTTTTTTATTTTTTTCATTTAATATTTTACTAGTTGGGAATTAAGCTTCATGATTTATTTTAGTTTGATTTCTATGAGATTATCATTGTCTTATAAATCGAATCACGAGTTTAGTGGGTTAACTTGAGTCATTTTTTTATTTCCTTTTTAAATTGTTTTTTCCTCGATCTTGCCCTTCAACTTTAGATTAATTAAAAATTATACTTCATAATTTATTTCGATTCATTTTTTATTGAGTTATCCTGATCGTATAAACCTAAGTCTGGGTTTGGTAGGTTAATTTGAGTTGACTCAAATTGTTTTTATGATTTTTTTTTATAAAGTTATTATGGTCTCATAACAGAGATTACATGTATGGTGGATTAACTCAGATTGACTTGAGTTACTTTTTTATTCTTTTTAATAGATTTTTTTTAATTTTATCTTTTAATATTAAGTTGATAAGCAATTAAATTAAATAATTTGTTTTCATTCTAATAACTTAAATCACTTAAATCAAAAGTTTTTATTTTATTTTTTAATATTAAATTAATTAGAAATTAAACTTCATAATTTATTTCTCCTTACTTTATATTAAAATTATCATAATCTTATAATTAGAGGTATGGATTTGATAATATTATCATTTTAATATTAAAAAATCTTAAAATTTATTTGATTCTTTGTTTTTTCCAAGCCAACTGTATCATATAAAATCAACCCGCACAATCTATTTTTTTTAAAACAATGTATATATATTAGCAGGATATTTTTTAAAACATAACGTAGATCCATGATCTAGTACTTATCCAGTCCAAAACAGCATTTACCAGGCTCAAACAAGCACGTCAGACAACGGATTAAAGTTCCAGATTTTATGAGCTGGCGGCCTATGACTGAAGTCCTTAGCGATGTGAGTCGAACTTTTGTTACAGACAAAGGATAATGATATTCTTGTGCACGAATTTTCAAGAAGAAAACAAAAGGTAGACAAAAAGGACTGGAAAAATCAGTATCATTTTCTATAAATTAACAGTTCATACCCTGCAATCCATTGCCTTCAATTACCTAGTTGCTTGTACCAGCAACTGTATAATCACTGTTTCTGTATGCATGCGTTTCAGCAACTCGAATAAGTCTGTCGACAAGCAGCAGGGATATCACGTAGCAGCAACACAAATAAGATTAAAAAACATCAATCATCTCAACTTCATCTGTGCGAATGTTGTTGCCAAACCCATGGCCTCATCCAAATGCGATGCATCAGTTCCCTGAAACGAAACATCCATGATTAACAGAGTAGATCAAAAGCTCAGAGCATGATGAAAGCTGGATCCACTTTCAAAAGGTTTGTTCTATTTTCTACGCAAACAAAAATATCATGTCACAGGATGGTTCCACAGCCCCGCAAAGAAATGCTCATCTTCTTAGACTGTCTGGAAACATCTTTAGAACAATTGATACACGGTTTGAAATTCCCATAAAATCTGAGACTTTAACAACCAATTTAGCGCTTTAAAATGTTAAATTTCCACGAGGGGCTGGCTTTCAACTTCTGGATGTGAAGCATATAAAACTATCTATTAGTACGAGAACTAACCTGGCCGGTGGCAAGGCCCGCTTTTCCTTTGCCGCACCTCCCTTTCAGAGGCCCCAAAGCAGTAGTTAGCCACTCTGATACTTCCAACCCCTTTCCCTTGTCCAGCTTCTCTGGCACACCAGCACACACCACAACCTTGTTTGTGCTTTCATCAGTGCTGAAAACCATAGCAGAAATCCCCTGTCCACACACCAAGATTGTATAAAAAAAAGGGGGGGGGAGCAAACTGTTATATGTAAAGAGCTGGAAAAGGCTAAAAACCTTCCGCTCCAAGACTTTCAAAACAGCTTCTCGGACAGCAGCTGCATCTAGACCGACATCAACATGAGAGATGCAGAAGGCCTTCCCATCTGAAGAGGCAACTTCAGCCATCTCAGTTGCAACCTCAACAGCCTTCTGCATGTTCTCTTCAGCAATCTTCTTTTGTGCTTTCCTCACTTTATTCTGATACAGAACCGTTTTAGTATAATCTAGAGCAGATGTGAAATACAAAATGAAAACAAGGAAACCACAAGAACAAACAAGGAATAGAAACAGGAACGGTAGCATTTTAGCTTGGCTGTAATACCTGTAGTACTGAAATCTTGGCCCTGATATCAGCTTTCTTGGCTGCTGGAATAAGTGCTGAGTCCACACGAGTTTTAAGAGATGCTACTTTCTATTAAAAGAAAAATAAATAAATATTCAGTGGACATATTATAAAATGTAAAACTTAAAAAGTACTCATAAACATGATTAATGACAATACATTTAATGACTCCTGAGTGTTATTCTTATCTTCTTATCAGAAGGCGACGTAACCGGAAATAAATGCAGTCAATGTGTTGAAACATGAAACTTAAACTTTCTAACCAAAGCAAACAGACATCCTCAATAAAGGTCCACTCACTTTATTTCCAAAGACTGGCTTCAGGATGGATAAAAGCCTGAAATCCTACTGTTGCTAAAGCAACCAAGTGATGCAAAACAAAAAAAGATAAAGTCAATAACTGAAGTTTTTTAAAGAGACCTTTTCCAGTAAACTTCCATCTGCCTTAGATGCTTCATCAACTTCCTGCTCTAGTGAGTGTGCCAATTCCATTGCTTTAAAAGCACCATCAGTTGTCACAGCAGTTATCCTTCGAATTCCTTTTGCAATTCCCTCCTCAGATAAAAGAGCAAATGCCTTTGCTTCCCGGGTATTTGTTATATGTGTCCCTGCAATTATTTTGATAAAATCACTGTCAACCAAAAATTTAAAGCAGGCCAAAACAGAAGTAATATCATTATATAAAACAATACCTCCACAGAGTTCTGCTGAGATAGATAACCATTCTTCATTTTCTGGATTAGCTAGGAGGTCCTCAACTTTTCGACCAATTGAAACAACTCTAACTGGATCAGGATAGACCTGAGAGAGTGAGAGAGAGTGAGTGAGTGAGTGAGAGAGAGATGAAAGACGACATGCAAAAAAATCTGAGTAAGGAGCATATAAAGCTGCCAATCTCACTTCTCCAAAAACAGCTCGCAAACCATTGATCTGCTTGGCTTCAGCAAGGGTTGCTTCCTTTGCAAATACACCTAATTCATCTTTGATCTGCCCATTCACAATTGACTCAATTTTTCTTAAAAGCTCAGGATCCACTGGTTTACCTGTACAAATTCCAATAGCATTTTAAAACAACTATATAAATAGAAACAACCACATTGAACCTCTCACCAGAAGGATATCCTCTAACAAAACTTACCATGAGAAAAATCAAATCTTAGTTTTTCAGGAAGAACAATTGATCCCTTCTGGTCAACATGATTGCCAAGAACTTCCTGATTTCATATTACACAACATTCAGAAAAAAAACACGGTTTTCACTCACAAGACATTAACAATACATAAATTCATGGATAAAGGGCCTATGGAGCATACCCTGAGAGCAAAATTCAACATGTGCGTACAGGTATGGTTGGGAGCAATGAGCTTACGCCTATCATAGTCAACCTGCACAATATCTATCATTAGGAATAGTGAAAAATGCCACGCATAAATGGAAAACACCAAAATAATATGCAAAAAAGACGCAGATTGGCATATTGCCAGTAATACCTTGCAGGTAACTTTTTCACCTACAGAAAATCTGCCGCTGACTCCAGTAAGAGAACCAATATGAACAATAAATCCTCCAAAAATTTGGACATTGCAAACTTGGAATGAACCAAAAGGGCCTTCAAGTACTCCAGTATCAAAAATCTAGAACCAGAAAACTGAGACTCGTAAGACACGGTTTAACAAAATAAAAAAGGGAAAAGTGAAACATACAATGCAACACTCTGATGATAAGCAGTTCATGTATCATTCTCAAAGCCTATGAATCTAATATCTAACACCAAGAAAAAGCGGTATTCAGAAACGTAAAAAAAAACAATCCATGTCATTTTCCAATTGAATTCACAAGTCAAATCTCATGAATGTCCCATCAAGAGAATTCAAACATGTCAGGGTAGTTAAAGTGATCTAATGAACAAGATACCTGTCCACCTTGCTCAGCATAGAAACTAGTAGACTCCAGAACAATACCGACTTCATTGGCAGCTGCAGCACTTTCCAAGAATTCAGAACCATTGTAGATAGCTTTTATTACACTTTCATGATCCTGAAAAAATACATGGGTGACACAAACTCGGGCATGGTGAAATTGTCACTTAGACAGTTTTACAACTTGCTTTGTACAAATTATAAACTGAATCCAACTCAAAAACACAGGAAACAAACTTTTGCAACCAACAAAAATACATGCACTGACCTCAAAACAAATAAATTTGAAGGAATCATCTGTTGCAGAAACACCCTTCTTGTGCAATGCAGATGTCGCATCAGCATCCATGACGATAGCACCACCAGCTTGCTGCCAAAGAAAAACATTAGTAAAAAGGGGGCAAGTGTGTACATCACTGTATTTCCTCACACAAATCTCAACTTCGCTGCTTTGATATTTATTTTAGCTCCATGATACTTCTTTGGTTCTTATTTTTTCTTGCCCTGGTTGGAAGGGCTTTTAGCAAATGGCTCTACTGAGTAATGGTAATAGCTTAACAGTTAATTACAAATGGAAGATACAATACCTTATTTTGGGCATTTCGTGATCTTTCCCTTGCCTCATCCATGGCATTATTGAAACCTTCCACGTCAACCCGCAATCCTCTTTCTTCTGCCATTAACTGGTACCACAAAAATAATTAGGATGCATGACACATAGGAGAGCATGTAAGATAAAGGAACAAAGTCCTAGGAGTACCTGAGTCAAATCTAATGGGAAGCCATATGTATCCCACAAGACAAACGCATCCTACAAACAAGAGATCAACCAAGTAAAACCGGTGTAAGTTCTCTCCGTTCTTCAGTGCATCAAAGCAGGTGAGAACCTTGTTATGTTTATCAATTAGAAGCATGTAGACATGTACTTGCCTGCCCACTCAACACCTTCCCCTCGACCTCTTGAGCAGCCTTTTTAAATTTCTCAATTCCCTGAAAATAAAATGACGATCGGCCAAAGTTTTTAAATAGACATGTGGCATTGCAAACATATAGTGCAGGTTCCTCTGTAAGGCTTTAAGAAACTTATCTAAAAAGAATGCACCAACTTCAATGCAACTAGGATAACAATCCAATAAAAGCATGAAATGAAGAAAATGGGAGGATGTCAATGTCAAAGACCAAGAAGATTCAAAAGAAATGCAATAGTGAAGTTAAACCAAAATTTTTCTCATATTGATAAGAAATGCAAAGGTGAAGTTAACCCAAAAATATTCTCATATTGATATACATCATATCTGAACTTTGAAACTTTTAGTTTTTTGGTGATACTATTGGTTTCTTAGGGTAGGGAATGTACCTAAGCCTAACATGTGCAAGTTGACACCTAAAGAGAAAAAAATCTCTTATGATACTGATTGTTTTAAGTTGCCAAAAGAAAAACCTTAATTATCCAAAAAAATGAGTAGACACAATGTCATTAAGAAAAAAAAAAGAACATTAACAAATCAATTTAACCAAATGGTTTCCTTGATAGTCAATAGCAGTAGACTATACAAAACCCATCCTCACCTTGAGCAAAGTCTTGCCAAAACTTGCTTCTTCAGCTGCAATAGTCTCCCTAATGTGTTCTTCATTTCGTTTCAGCTCTGGGAAAACATCACTCATCACTTTCACAACAACATTTACAAGCCTGCATTCATTAACAACAAAATTTAGACGTAAGACCAAATTAAGCAATGGTTGCATTTCAATGGATACAATAGACAAACAGTAATGAACACAACAAGGACATCACAGTTTTCATTCCTACCCATTGAAAAATCCTTCTTGAGCTTTCAAGACCTCACTACCATATCGAACAGCACGGCGAAGAATACGCCTAAGGACGTACTCACGACCCTCATTGCCTACAACACAACCAAAATGTTATAAGCTATTCACTTCATTCGGAAAAAAAAAACATGTAAGCATGCATTTCCATTTAAAAGTCAGGGAGGTCTTCATTAATCTACCTGGACAAGAACCATCAGCAATAGCAAATGAGAGTGTTCTAATGTGATCAGCAACCACCCTGTATGCCATGTCAACCCCATCTACATCATCAGCCCCAACTTTTCCAGAATAAGGTCGTGCCCCTGTTGCCTGCATAAAATTTTTTAAGAGAAAAAAAGGATGTCATTGTAGGTTTAGTTTTATTTTAACAAACCTTAGGTATAGTTTCAAGAATGCCCTAAAAATTATTCATATCCACAGCTGTAGTTTTAAAACCACTGGCAAGGATTTTGGAAACCTCCAGATCTAATTCAATTGGAGGTTTTAAAGATTTCTCATGTTTGAAACCACTTTGAGGGACTAGAGTTGATTTCCAAATAAAACTCAATATCTAGAATCATTACTAAGATAAATCAGAGGCCAACCAATATGCTTTACACCAATAACTCTAAAAAAATTAACATTGAAAATTATATTCCCAAAATACCCAGCAACTTGTATGATTAACTTTCCCATTAAACCCAAATCACTTTCATGCTCGTGCCGTCTACAATTTAGTTATTCTCTTTTTCAAGCCTTTTGCTTCTATTACTTCAAGTTTTGCTTATAATGAAAGATTTATTTATTGGTTCATTGAATTCGTTTACAATGAAGTGAGTTTCAAACATACAAATTCAATTAATCTATGTATTGTGTTCAATTTGCTATCACAACTAGTTTGAAACCAGCTATAAGGCACCCAAGATAGAAGAAAAAACAAGCAGCATATTTTACCTGCTGTATGGCATCAAAGATGGGCATGAACACATCAGTGTCATAATTGCTCATCTTGTTCTGAAGTACAGAAGTCAATCTTTCAAAACCCATTCCAGTGTCAACATGCTTAGCAGGTAAGGATTTCAAGGAACCATCACTTTCTCGGTTGAACTGCAATGGAATGAGACAACAGAAATCGTTACCAACTCATGTAGGCAAAAATATATCATTGTGACAAATTATAAAGCATAAGCCTCTTTAAGATGATTAGCAAGATAGCACATGCAAAAGTATCACTTGGCAATTCTAGAGTACAAGGCATGCCAGAAAAGTACTACCTGAATAAAGACAAGATTCCATATTTCAAGGCATGTAGGATCATCATTGTTAACCAACATTGCTGCATTGCGATTACCAACTCTATCGTAATGAATTTCGGTACACGGTCCACAAGGACCAGTATCACCCATCTCCCAAAAATTATCCTATTCAAAGGCCAAAACAAAACATTAGATGTTAAATTTTAAAGCCTATTATAACAGAGAACCTCATAAGACAGAAAAATTCAAATAATATGCATTACAAAACATCCAAAAATCCAATAAAGGAGTTACTTAAGAAATCTATGATGCAAGCACGTATAGAACAGCTTGGTTATGGAAATTGTGGTTGTCTATTAATTGCCTCCATCAAAATTAACATTCTTTAAGCAATTCAATCCCAATATGTTAATAATGCAATTTCACACCTCAAATAACATAAAACCACAGTAGGAAAACCATGGTCAACACAAAGACTAACACCAAACAAAATACAAAGAAAACGTTTCTCCACCAATTGTGTGCATAGATCCTAACTATTTAACATTGCCACTAAAAGTCTATTTCCTCTAAACCATTTCAGCACTCCCACTTCAAATTAATTCCAAAAAACATTTTTTAAACTAAAAAAACACATGACCCTTGTCAACAGAGAAACTGAGGATAATGAACCACATACTTTACAGCCGAATGGAAGCACCCTTCCCGGTGGCAAAAATTGAAGCCAAATATCCCTAGCTTCATTATCAGGTGCCAGCCCTGCTTTCTCATCCCCACCAAAATAAGTCGCATAAATCCTATCAGCCGGCAACTTATAAACCTACAACAACCCAAATAAGAACATAAAAAACAACACCAGAACACAACAAACCTCACAAAATTAAAATAACTAACCTACCTTAGTTAGAAGCTCCCAAGCCCACTCAATAGCTTCTTTTTTAAAATAATCACCGAAAGACCAATTCCCTAACATCTCGAAAAAGGTATGGTGATATGTATCTTTTCCAACATCATCTAAATCATTATGTTTCCCTCCCGCGCGTATACATTTCTGCGTGTTGCAGGCACGCGACAGCTTACTCAATGCCGTATTTGGATCCGCGGTTCCCAAAAATATTGGCTTAAATTGATTCATTCCTATCAAAACCAAAAATTAAAATTAAAACACGAAATCACACGTAAATAGTGCAAATAAATAATTATACGCATTCAAGATTAAACTAAAAATTAAGAAAGAATTAGACTAAATTAAATGTTGACTAATACACATTCAGAAATTAAACTAAATTAACAAAAAATGGCAGAATTGAAATGAAATTATGTTAAAAATGGTAATAAGATGTGGATTTTGCGTACCAGCATTAGCGAATAGGAGAGTAGGGTCGTTTACAGGAACTACAGGACTAGATTTCCAATCGACGTGATTCTTCTCTTCGAAGAACTTGATGAAGGTATCGCGTACTCTATTCGCTGGCCAGTCTACGTCAGGTTGCGGAGAATCGATGCCTCCAGACATGGTGGAGAAGAAGCGAGCGAGAGAAGTGAAGGGGGAGAAATTAGGTTGTTTTGAAGAAACCCTAGCCGCCGCTAAAGAGATGGGAGGTTGACGAAGAAGACGAAGAAGTGGAGATGAGAGCAGTGGCCTACTACCAGTTATTCTCTTCATACATTTTTTAAACGCTAACTACGATTTTGTGGATTTTTTTAGGTGGACAGCGAAAGTCCAATTTGTGGTTTTTTGGGGTGGGATTTGTAAATTAGGAAAATCTTTAATTGTTTGGGCTCTTTATTAATTTTTATTAATAGCTTGTTTATTAGTACTGTTACATTTTAAATTGTTTTTCTTTTTAGAAATATATCAAAGTATTTTTATATTTTTAACATTAAAACAATAAAATAACACTGAAAAATATTTCACTGATTCGATGAGAATAATTGGTGTGGTGTGAAGTACAAGAATTTAGATAGTGAAAACTGAGAAGGAACCAGAAGAATCGCCAGGTGCTGTAGCCTATTTGGATTCTCTAGAATTAGAATCCTCAGCGGGTTAAAAAGCAAAAAAGAAATTCCTCGCCTTTGGCTAAAGATCAGTAAAATATAAGAAAATGTCTTTCAAAATACCCTTCCTTTTTATATATATATATTATTAATATGGGTATCCGGACAGCTTGTACGTAACTCGACTAATCTTACAAGTCCTGAAGTTAACAACCATGTAAGCCTCTAGTGGTTCTGAAATTTATTAGAGACAAACTGGTAATCTCTAGAAAGCAAATTTAAAACTTGACTAGTTGAGCTACACCCCTCGAGATTAATTACCAGCCTTTCTAGATCATTAGGTTTCCCGAGCTTTAACTTTTTTCTCCTTGATTTAGATAAAATATTTTTTATTTATTAATATATTAAAATAATATTTTTTTATTTTTAAAAATTTATTCTTGATATTAATATATTAAAATTCAAAAAATTTCAAATACCTTTTTAGATTAAAAAAAAAAAAAAAACACTATGTTACTACCGTTGATAGCGGGAAATACAATTTACATGACACGAGATTGATTTTATTGGCAATTGCATGTCCAGAAGAAAAATTGTCATTTATTGTAGGGAGAGATTGTACGGTGAATTATGAAAATAAATAAATAAATAAAATTCTATAACATTCTCTCGTACATTTTAAAATACCAACACTAAAGTTGTGTTTGATTCGGAGTTGAAAACTGGAAATTTTAGTATTAATAGAGTAAATGTTCAAAGATAAAGTGTTGAGAATATAAAAAAAGTGATTGAAACGTAAAGTATCGTAATGTTTGATTAAATATTAATGAATTAAGTGCTAAAGAGATGAAGTGGAATCTAATAGAGTAAATGTATAAAGTTATAGGTAGTTTTTAAAGTGTTTTTTATTTAAAAATATATTAGAATAATATGTTTTTTTATTTTTTTAAATTTATTTTTGATATCAATGTATTAAAATAATATAAAAAATAATAATTTAAAGTAAAAAAAAATTAAATTTTTCTAAAATGCTTTTAAAATATAAAAAATAAATAGAATACGAATCAAAAAAATTAAGGGTTAACACTTAACCCTAATCGGAGGAAAATTTTTGAGACTTTTTTTTCCTTTCAAACTAGCCTTTTATACAAACAATCCAAAAAAATATGTTATTTTTATTATATTTAATTTAAACTTTGATTTTAATTTACTGGGTTCCACCACTGCACATGCCTTTTACACACAAAGTATATAATTTTAACATTTTACTCTTCATAACTTTTTTATATTATTGACATTTTATCATTTAGAGAGTGTTTAGAAATATCAACTAACTCATGTTTTCAAAAAAATTAATTTGTTTTTTTCTTAAATTAATTATTTTTTTATATTTTGAATCGTTTTGATGCACTGATTTCGAAAATAATTTTTAAAAAATAAAAAAACATTATTTTGATACATTTCGGTATGAAAAACACTTTTAAAAATAACCACAATCACACTTTCAAACACATTTGTTAATAGTAGTTTTATGGCCCTGTTTAATATGTTTGTCTTGACATTAATTATAATATGGAATCTTGAATTATGGGTTTTGTTATATGGTTTTGTTAATTTGTGGGTTACGCGAGTGAATCTAAACTCCATCTTTGAACCTTTTTTTTATTTAATTTTATCTATTTTCATATTTCTTTGCTTATTAAATTTTGTTAATTTTATGAAATCTAAACACACCTATATCTTCTCTATTTTGATCATTGATTTCTAATTACTTCAAGTATAACTATTTTCAATTTTTTTTCTAGTTTCTTTTCAATTAAACACCAAATTACATGCTTGAATTATTTTTTGACTAGCTGCAAATTAAATTCCTACTTGATTGTAAGTCTAAAACCTTCTTCTTTGAAATTTTTTGTTTAAAAATGATTATTTTTTGAAAAAAAACACGTAATGTATTTTAGGAAAATTTGAAAATTTTTGGGAGGGAATAAAAATTGGGTTATAATAAGTGAAATGTTTGCTAATGTTGTAAAAGATAAAATAAGCATCTTTATGTTATTTTTGGTTGATGGTGCAAGATACAATAAATAATACATAAAAGTCTATTTGTTAGTGTTATTTGGTAATAAGGAATTGAATGGTGGGAATGAAAATGAAAGTTTCATTCTTTATTTACAGGCATTTCGTTGAAATAAATACAACAAAAATAAGAATGAAACGGTGGAATAGGAATAAAAATTAAACATAGCTTCATGGTAATAAAAACTAGAATGATATATTGTTTTTATTTATGGCATATAAACCACCTTTACCCATGATTATTAAGCCTGGGTTTAACAGTTAGCTCAGATTCTAGTCGACCTATCTTGTGGCATAGGTCGGGTGTCAAAAGATCCATCTTGAAGCTGGGGCGAACAACATGATAAGTCAACTTGCTTGATTGATCTTATCAAAACTTGATTTAATTTTTATTTTTATTTTTATTTTATAAAATAATATTATTTTAATTTTAAAATAAAATAATATTATTAAAATTGATTTGGATTAACCCATCCAATCCTTGCTCAAGTCTTGAACTGACACACGTTTAATCACTGTGCTTCTACCGTTATCACCACTTCAATCAATACCTTCATCAGCAATAATGGCATTTTTTAGTAGGAAAATAAATTATTATTATTGTACAACCACCACTCATCTTCCATGAACACATCCCATTATTATTTTTTAAATATATTATTATTTTTATTATTATATTATTATTATCATCATCACCGTATACTCCCCCTCCATCACATCGCCCATGTTATTTTTATTATAATTAACATGATTTAAAGGATGCTTATTACATAGAAGGTCAATTAAAAAAAGGTGATGAGTTTATCAACGAAGTTGACGCCGAGGGCAACGCAGTTGTTGACATATAATGTCCAGCTTAAGAAATGTTATTAAACCAGAAGTCAACATAATCAAGAATGACTATGAGTTCTTTATGGTCATGTGTGAGGTAGTGGATGGTGTTTTTCTTCATGTTAATATAGTTATCGATGCAAGTAGGAGAGATATGGGCAGTGATTTTGCTGCAGAAATCAAGAATAACCAGGACAGTTAGTTTTTTTTTTTAATTAACGTGGGTGTCCGGATGAGCTTGTGCGTACCTCGACTAATTCCACGGGCCAGCTTGCACGCACATCGACTAATCCCACAGGCCCTGAAGTTAATGACCATGTAAACTTGCAGTGACCATTATATTAGTAACCACATGACTCGAACCTGAGATCATAGGAAGAGAAAACCCCTTAATCTCAATCTCTTACCACTAGACAACCTATTAAATGATTGTTTACGGTTACTTTTGATTTACACCGGTGGAGATGAAGAGAGAGAAAAAAAATCATTTTATCATATATCATATTCTAGTAATAAAAATAATAATTAAGGTGTTATAGGTTTTATTTGATTTAATAAGGTGTTTTGAACCTTTTTCTTGTTGAAAAAAGTAAGACTAGGGTCAGGGAAGTTTTTTAAATTCTAGTTAAGTTTTTATTTTTCAACTCATTAAATGCTAATTCAATAATACTGTGAATGGATTTATTAAGGTACTTTTAATTAGAAAAGAATTGAAAATGATTTTTTTATTTTTAAAATCTTAACTTGTGTTCGTAATGATTTTTTTGGTGGCTTAAGGCATTATTTGATTTTGAAAAGAGAATCAAGAATCAACAATATAGTTTATTTTTTTGTTTTTTGTTTTGAATTATTTTTAGTGTTTTCAAGTTGTTTTAATGTACTGATATAAAAAATAAATTTTAAAAAATAAAAAATAATTATTATTACAAGGCTTCAAATAAAAAACATATAATGCCATTCGGGTTCAATTTAGGTACACCACAGACACAATAATAGTTGTTTTAGAGCGTCTTTGGTATTGCGGTAGCTGTTGTGGTTGTGGTTTGAAAAAAATTATTTTATAAAAAGTACTTTTAGTTGAGGTTGGTTTGAAAAAACAAGTGTTTTGTTAAAACTGTGGTTGAAATTGAGGTTGAACAAAAAGTAGTTTAATGTGTTTGGTTAAGAATGCTTTTAAAATTGAGGTTATAAAATAATTTTAAAAAATATATATTAATATTGATGGTTTTTAATTTAAATATTGTAGATTTAACTATTGCTATTATATTATGAAATAAATAATACTTTATATAAAATATTTTTTATTGTTCCATTAAACTATCCATAATTACATCACATATGAAATATATCCGACAAGGACTACAGTTTTCACAAATTTCTTAAAAGCGCAACAACATCAGGTAAAATATAATCAGAAACAAAATTGAGATTATGATCAAATTCTGTAAATGCGGAGTCATCAAGCGATCTCCGTCTAATTTATGTAGTAATTGAATAATGTTTAACACTAGTTCTTCGAATAAAACACAATTAAAAATAAATATTTTTATTTTAGTTTGTTGGGTCGGATCCGGTTCAAAGCATTTTTAGCTTTGATAAACCTAGCCGACCTGAGTTTTATATCTAACTGGATAAAAATTAATTTAATTAAAATTAATCAATTAAACAGGTTAATTTATGAATCAATTAAAATCAGAATAAAACTTAATTTAATTTTAAAAAAAATTAAATCAAAACTTTATATTTTAAATTAATTTGAGTTAATTCATCAAACTTGTGACTTTAATGTTGGGTTATAACTATAATAACAAGTTATGTAACTTTTGCATTAATTTTTTTTTTATAAAAAATCATGTTTACATGGCATTATAAATAAAATCATGTTTATATTAAATATTACTGTTTATGCTACATATGACACAGATGATAAAAATTTGTTATTAATTTATGATGTAGAATTATTTCTATTTTTTGGATATAATTATTTTATAAAATAATGGTATAAGTAATAAATATAAATAAATCTTACTCATAATAATTAAAAAAAATACAAAGTATTTCAGGCTTCTATGTGCTGGTTCAAGCTCTCAGCAACAAAAACATGGTATTGCGTTAATTTTTAAACATGAAGAGTGAAGTATACTCCACTGTTTATCCATTTTTCATAAGCAGCTCTTTGCTGCTTTTTAGTGTTTCATTTTGATTCCCATTTTAAGATGTGGAACAACACAATATTCAGATTTGGATCGCCATTCTCATTCTCCGATTCTCATTCCGATTTCGTTATTCCTATTTCAAGCTATTCATCCGTGTTTATCAAGCAACATATCGAAGACTTGACTTTAAAGTAATAATTTTTTTCAAAAATAAGTTGGTTTAAAGACGAATAATTTGTGTAAAATCCAGAGAGGCAACTTGTTTTATTATATGGAAACTAATTCAAAAATACTTAAAAAAAATCTAAAACTGTCTATTTTTTTCTTATTAATTTCACCTCTGATTTATTAATTTTCCAAGTCAAAATTTGAAAGAAATTTTTTTATAATATAATTAGTTAAAAAATACCAAGCTTGAGTGTCAATTCAAAAGGTACATTCTTCGTCAATTAACATTGCATCTAATTCAATAATTTTTTAGTTTAAAACTCTCTTCTGTACCATAAAAATAAAAGAGGGAAAAATGGAGACAAATATAAAACACGATAATGATAAAGCATTAACCTTATAGGCCTTAGGTTCTGTTTAGCCCGGCCTAGCTAAGAGAAATATATAGGTCCCGACCCAGGTCCATCTAACCGCTCCAATTACTCGACCCGAATAAATCCGAATACGTCATACCTACTTAGCTTAGCACCAAGCCGATTCTAATTTCTCTTCTCTCACTGCCGTTTCTCCCTCTCTCTTGAACCTTTAAGCGCACGTTGTGGCCTCGAAGAAACCCTAATCTCTTACAGTACCAAAGATGTTAGACATCAACTTGTTTCGCGAAGAGAAAGGCAACAACCCAGAGAAAATACGCGAGTCACAGCGCCGTCGTTATGCTAACACCGAGATCGTCGATGAAATCATTCAGTTTGATAACGAATGGCGGCAACGTAAGTGTCCTTCGCTTTATTCAGTACGGCAGCGTTAGTCATTTGATGTCGTTCTTAACTGCTGTCAGATGTCGTTTTTGTGTAGGTCAATTTGAGCTTGATAGTTTGCGTAGAGAGTTTAATAAGCAGAACAAAAAAGTCGCGCAGCTTAAAATCGTAAGTAATTTTAATCAATTTCTTTCTTTCAATTTATTAATTTAATTTATGCGAAATTTGATTTACATAATCTGAGCTTAATTTTAACTGATTTTGTATAAAAAAAGGCGAAAGAGGATGCAACGGAAGCGATTAGAGAGACTGAAGAGACGAAAAAATTGATAGCAGATAAGGAAAAGGAGGTACAAGAGGCTAAAGATGCACTGTATTCAAGATTGCCAACTATTGGTAATCTTGTGCACGACTCAGTCCCGGTTAACGATAACGAGGTGAGTGTGTTGTTGTTGTTCTGTGTTTTTCTTTGAATGTTGGAATGACTGGTTAGAAATGTGTGTTGTGTAGGATTTTAATGCTGTGATTCGGGCATGGGGGGAGAAGCGTGTTGAGAAGAAATTGAGGAATCATGTTGACCTTGTTGAACTTCTTGGAATTGCGGACTTGAAGAAAGGTATATGGACATTTCATATCGCTGCCTCCTTTTTTGGATTGATTCACAGAGATTGATTGACATGCATGCAAAAATTATGGCCAACATGACTATCATTAGAATTTGGATAAGATAACATGTGAACATAAATTTATCTTATTTGTTCTCTTGCTATAGTTGTTTTATGTCTTGCTAGCAGGTTTAATTGTTGGGGTTTTTTGTCTAATTTGTTGAAATATGCTATGTTTACAGATGTTTGTTATGGTTGTTAGAAACCCTCGAGCCTAATAAATGGAACTTGACCTCAGCTTATATGTTTGTCTAAACCTTAGTTACCAGATTTGTGGGATCCCCCACGATTGTTTTCTGGAATGCACGGTCCAGATCGCGGTACATTTCTGATCTGGATTGCAGTGGTGTGTGATCTGGATCGTGAAAATTGCCGCCCCAATTTCTGGTGGTATATGACAGAAAAGGAAAGAGAGAGGGGAGTAAGCTTTGTGCTAAAGAAGAGAAAATACACAGTTTAGGGAGAGAGTGAGAGGAGCAGCCCACCTTTTTCTATAATAATTCAACCTATTTTTATTGGGCTACAATAGCCCATCATTTAATTCATGTCCTGACGCTATTTTTCCTGTAATAACTTAAAAATATTTTAACTAGTAATGCATTTTCTGTTATTTTCATTTGTAAAACACGGAAAATTAATTTTTAGTCTTGGAGTCTTCCAACATCCATTGTGAAATCATGTTATTATTGTTCTAAACAAATAAGATAGAGTTTCAAAATGTGCCATGACCTAGACTAACGTACCAATTAAACATACCTCTAATGAACTATCAATTGATATAAGTGCGTATATCGTACTGTGATCATGATGTTCCAAGGTTTTGGCAACTGTGGTCTTAACCATTTGGCGCAATTTTTCGTCACCAGTCTATGAAGCTGGGCTTTTGTTCTTGTTTCCTTCTTCTTGACCATGATGGACTGCTTTCCTTGTTGACGAATCAGTATTGCTGGCTCGTCTTCATAATGAACCATAAAAATCATTTTCTCTATGGTGGTGTCTGTAGCCTGTAAGATGAGTGGTTTGGAATGGTTTTATGATGTAGCATGTGGAATTTATGCTAATTTGGATGTGCAAAATATGATTAGGTGCTGATGTAGCAGGAGGTAGAGGCTTCTACCTCAAAGGTGATGGTGTCCGACTTAACCAAGCATTGATCAACTTTGGCCTAGAATTCTTGGAGAAGAGGGGGTACACAGCCTTGCAAACACCCTTTTTTATGAGAAAAGATGTCATGGCAAAGTGTGCCCAATTAGCACAATTTGATGAAGAACTTTACAAGGTGAGTTTTAGAATACCAGGGTATAAACATATTCTCTTAAAGTTCACTAACATCTCAAGTATATGAGAAAAGGTAGGAAAGGAACCTTTTGTTGTTTTTTTCTTTTTTGTTGATAATGAGGAAAGGAACCTTATTATTGAGTAACTAGCGTGATTCCCTGGTGGGAACACCGAACCCGAAACATTGTCCACGCACTCGAATGATCATAGACGATGGAGGATAGCCCAAACTATTGAGAGATTGGGCTTTAGCTTATGTTTTGGTTTAATTTATATGAATTTTTAATTGAGGTTTATTAATTAGGTTTTATTTGTTGGGTTTGATTTAATTATTGTTGGGTATTTTATTTAGTGGGTCATAAGCCCAATCGCTTATTCTAGTTAAAGTTTTAGTATTTATATCCTACTTTTCTAAATGTTATGGAGTTTTGATGAATTGAATAAAAATTGCAAAGTTGTATATTTTCCAACCCACATTCTTCTCTCTCTTTGTTTTTAATTCTTAGCTTTTTTCTCTAAAAGCTTCTTTCTTTTCTGCTTTAATTCTTTGGGTTCATTGTTCCGCATCATTCTCTCCTTATCACACCATGTTGTTGGCGTCCAGATTTTGAGATACTTCACTCCACCTCTTAATCTGTTAACCTCTCTCTCATTACCCTAGGTTTTGGTTCTGTATATTTTCTGTTGGGATCATATAAGTATTTTTAATTGCATGAGTGTATTATGCAAACTTTTGCTTTCATGGCTATTATTTGCAATTCATGTAGCACATTCTTCTATTCGGATTGGGGGCCCAACCCCTCTTTAACGATAGTCATATTTATGGTTGTGATGCTATGCTAGTTGTTTGCTGCCTTGTACATTAGGGTCTTGCTTAATTGAGAATGCCAAAATGAGTTTATAAGTGATGCGTGCTGTTAATGTTCTAAGCCTGCAGTTTAGATTTGCTAAATTCTTATATGTCGTGCTCTTAGCACTTAATTTTGTTAAATATCATTCATTTCTTACAGTTATTATTTTTCTGCTGTGTAGGGCTTTTATTATTACTATTATTTTTTTTTGTTGGGTGGGCATTGGTGACATCTTTTTTTCTTTGGGTTGTTGAAGTAGTAACATGGTTCATGTGCTAAATGAAAATTTGCTTGCTTGTCGCCTTCTACTTTCTTACTCACTCCACCATCCTCCTCATATCATTATTTATTCTGATTCATCAAGTGTGTTTTTCAACTTACAATCATACAAGTCCCTTTATTTATGGATGTGTGGCTGCAGTAAAAGACAATGGTAAATGACTATAGATTCTAGATTGATGACATTTTTATCGAAGTTCAATAGGTTACTGGTGAAGGAGATGACAAATATCTAATCGCAACTGCTGAACAACCACTATGTGCGTATCATCTTGATGATTGGATCCATCCTTCACAGTTACCAATCAGGTTATAATAACTTTCTATGGCCTAGTTTTTTAATGGGCAAAATAACCATGGTTGTTCTCATCTCACTAATTTCTTGTTTTTCCAGATATGCTGGGTACTCATCTTGTTTCCGTAAAGAGGCTGGTGCACATGGTCGTGATACTCTAGGCATTTTCAGGGTTCATCAGTTTGAGAAAGTGGAACAATTCTGCATTACCAGCCCAAATGGCAATGATTCTTGGGAGATGCATGAGGAAATGATCAAGAACTCTGAGGAGTTTTACCAGGAGGTATGAGATTACTTCTTACTTATCTGGGAAAAAAAATAATGGTTTCCCGTTTAAGTGGCCATCTCCTAACCTGCTTGATATTCACGAGTGATTAGTAATGACTGCTCCCAAGAACAAAACAAGCCCACCCTACCAATACTCTCCATCTTGCTCTCTCTGATGTTTGTGCACACTCCTCACTCGAAAGAAGTGTTCTAACAGTTGTCTCCATTTTCGAACAGCTAAACATCCCGTATCAAGTTGTTGCAATTGTTTCTGGTGCTTTGAATGACGCAGCAGCGAAGAAGTATGACTTGGAAGGCTGGTTTCCTGCTTCCAATACTTACAGAGAGCTGGTCTCCTGTTCGAACTGCACAGACTACCAGTCAAGAAGATTAGAAATTAGATACGGGCAGAAAAAGGTAACATTTATGTACTTATTTTTCTTTATTTCAGTTTGCACAAGGATTTTTTGGATTCTTTTCCTTGTACTATGTTTATGTTGAAAGTGCTACAGAAGCTAGCTAGAACTCGTGAAAGAAGTTTCTGAAAGATACTGATCTGGCTTTTAGAAACAAAAAACCCCTCAAATTGTAGGAATTGCTGAGATATAGCTCTACACTGCATGGAAAAGTGCCCCCAACATAAAATTGGGAAAATAAATAAATAAATCCTAATCGTAGTCTAAAATGCCTTGACTTGCAAAACAATGCTGTCGTCACTTATGTTTAATAAACACCGTTAAGTTTCTAGAACTGAATAGCATGGCAAATAAAAACTGAAATCTCTCTCATGGTTGTATGGATTATCCAATTGTTGATGGCTTCTAAGATATTGGTTACTTTTGTGTGTGGTTGCAGAGCAATGAGCTGGTAAAACAATATTGTCACTTGTTGAACTCTACCCTTACAGCAACAGAGAGGACTATTTGCTGCATCCTGGAGAACTATCAGAAGGAAGATGGAGTAGAGGTTCCAGAGCCCCTGAGAAAATATATGAGCGGCAAAGAATTCCTACCTTTCCAAAATAAGCCGTCCACTGAAGGCAAGGGGAAGAAACCAAAAGCCTAGTTTTCCTCTCATTCTAAACACTCTCTGCAGGCTTCACTTTGGGTATTAAAATATGAGAATTTTGATTGGACTTCTAATATTGATCCCGCAGCAAGACTTCCAGCATATGATATTCCTGCAACACTAATATTGTTGTTGTGGTGTTAGCTTTCGATTCCTTGGCAATGAAATCGCACTTTTGCTTTCAACGTGTTGAGAAAATGGTAGTGGTGTTGGTTTATGCTTTTGCATGTTTATGAGCAATGCCTTGTCGGATTGGTGTGTTGGTGTTCTTACAAAGCAAAAATTCTTTTAAATTAAAAAATGTATCGAAAGATGTTTTTTTAGATTTTTATTTTTATTTTTAATATAAACATATTAAAATTATAAAAAAATATTCTAAAAAGTATCCATAGACCTGGAAATGCAAGTCGAACTGTGCTATAAAACGGACCCCTAGTTTCTCAGATAATATCAGTCATTCGGTTGTCTTGTCAAGAGTTTTAGTTTGTTTGGCAACCCGGTGTAAATTGTATTTTTAAAAAATTTTAATTTGTTTTTTTGTAAAAAATTAATTTTTTTTTGAATGTTTTGGATCGTTTTTGACGTGCTGATTTTCAAAATAATTTTTTAAAAATAAAAATATATCATTTTAATATAATTTGACACGAAAAGTTATTTAAAAAGCAACAACAACTACATTTTTAAACACTCTCAGATTTAAAAGGTGAGATGTTTTTTTTAAAAGGTGAGGTGTATTTTTTAAATCGAAGTTTCATATATATTTTTTTTTACATTTTTTTTGTGAAGAAAATTACATATTCTTAATAATTATGTTCTTGATAAAAGTCCAAGATAATTAAAATAAATCATTGCAAGCCTAAGGAGTGGAGAATTTTATTTTTAGAGGCAAAACGTCTATTTATTTATTTATTTATTTTTGAATGAAAAAAATATTTTTTTATCAATAACATATTTTTTAGGCCAAAACTTATCATATTCTAAAAACAAGTTTCAAACAAAAATAAAAATAATAACGTGGTTATCATAAAAAAAATTCGAAGATTAATTAATTCATGAAAATCAAATATAATATAACAATAAAAAGACTATTCAATTCTGAATATTCATGTGTATTTTTTTTATATAATTTATTGGATATTAGGCTCCATATAGTTAAAAAAAAATTATTAGAAATATAATCATAAAAAGTCTAATCTCATTTAAAGAGTATAAAATAATTGGATGATGATTATTATTAAATAACATTATAATTATTAATTTCAATAAATATTTATTTTAAATTTTTAAAAAGTTTTATGGGCCTAAGAAGCTAAGCCTACGCACCTCACACCTTTCTTTTTATAATAAGCAAAAGATGCGTCTTCCACTCAATTATCTATTGCAATAATTATCTGTAAACTCTTGGGCTTAACTTTATAAGGCTGACATTCTTTTACCACTATAAACTCGTCTTCTGCCATAGAACCTTCAGATGATAAAGGTGATTATTCCAAGTAATAAATAAATAAATAAACCTAAACAAGGTAAATTCAAGGAAAAACAAAGAGACAAAAACATAAAAAAATAAATTGTTTTAGCTTTGATTCGCGATGCCCACCACTCTGATCTTCCTTGACATCTTGTCTGCTATCCCTGCGCTTGCTGCACTCGCTTGAAAACTTATTGCATGAAGGACTGGAACTGCAGGTCGTACCACATCTACAAAAGCTCATACAAACCGTGGATCCCCTCCCTCCATTCCTTGCACATAGCCTTGCAAAAGGGGTCAAAAGATCTTGGATCCCTCCCTCTGCATTCTTTTTTTCACTATTCGTAGGGTTTCTGACCCCTTTTTCCAAGCCTTTCTTTTCTTGTACATCTAGAATCATAGATCCCTCCCTCTACCCTTCTCTCCCCTTCCCCCATTTCTACTTCTTCATTAACCCCCCCCTCCTCCCCCAATCTTCCACAACAAATCCAGTCACCACAACACTTAATTTACCAGTATTCGTATTCTAATTCAAATTTTATTAAGAATTCTCCATCTTAAGCAAATTTAACATAATTTTAAAATGTTATTTTTTTTTTGTATATTTTTAAAGTATATGTATTTTGTTTGGGTATTTACTTATTTTATAGTTTTTTTTTCAAACAAATTTGTTGTATGAATTTATAATTTGTACATGTTAGGGTTTGTTTTAAGTTTTGTAAGATTGCTTTTATTCTTCTTTGTTAACCCACGTCCTTCTTTGTTCATTGTTTTTCTAGTCTTCTTTTCTTATCCCTCTTTTGTTTTTCCTGTAAAAAAAAAAAGGAAAGAAAAGGAAGAATATGGAAAAACAAAAAACAACCCTTTAATCTCAAAAGCCTAAAAAGAAAAGACGTCATTTAACTATTAAAATCTTCTACATATATAGTAATTTCACCGCACCATTTATTATTATTATTATTATTTTGTTAATTTCTCCATAAATCTTCATCATCAATCTTGAGCAATTAGCTTCTACTTGGGAAATTCAAATCTTGATTTTGTACCTTCTTCTTCAATTCATTCTATAATTGGTGACTTGTGCAGCACCTTCATAATTAAATTTGAAGAGAAAACCTAATTCCTCAAGTCTTGCGTTTCTTGGATTCCCATTGGTTTCCCGTTGCAAAATTGATCTTGAACCTGTTCCTTCGAGAAGATAATAATAGATAGATAAGGTTGGCTAGATGACTGATTTCAGACGTAAACATTAGGTAAATTAATCTATCTTTTTGGCTCCAATATTTCTTCTCCTTCTTCTTTTGAGATTAGAAGAAATATTCTGTGGATGGATTAAATAATGAGTTAATGATGCCATAATATTCTTCCGGGACACTTCTAGTTTCTGAAACATGAGCATGATATTAGTCAGAATATTTATTACATGAAACAAACCAGAGTACACACATAACATTATGTTAGGCTTTATTAAATCCAAGACAGACTCGTACTATAGGACAAATATAGCTTCTACCAAGTCGTGGATGGAACTCAACTGGCAGTAAGGTTCTTCTTCCCCAGAAGATCTCGTGTTCGAGCTTCTTCTTTTTTTATTTGTAATAAGAAAAACTACTACTAAGTCCATCTCTTGTTAAGCCTGACCATCAAACCATGATCCAAGTGAAGCATGAAATTATTCTTGGGTGCTCCAACTCGGTCCTCTACAACCTGAATATGGTAATTGTAAATGATTGTCGCTGCGAAAGTCTTCAACAACGTGAGGCCTAAGTCCTTCCCAGGACAAATCCGAGGCCCTGAACCGAATGCCGAGAATTTATGTGGCGGCTCATGTCTAATTCTTCCGTCCTCCATGATCCATCTCTCTGGTTTGAATTCAAGGCAATCCTGTCCCCAAATCGTGCGCATCCTTCCCATTGCATACGCAGAGATAACGACCATCGTATTCTGACTGATATGATGTCCGCTTGGAAGAGTGTCTGCTTCAACGGCAGTTTTGGACACCATGGAAGCTGGTGGGAACAACCTCAATGTCTCCAACAAAGCTGCTTGTAGGTAGACCATTTTACTCACCTCTTCTTCGCTGAAAAATGAGGAGCTTTTTCGCGCTTCTGTCACTGGCCTGATTTTCTCCAACTCTTGTCGAATTTTGGTTTCAACCTTCGGATTCTTCGTAAAAATCCAAAAGAACCGGGAGAGAGATGAACTTGTAGTGTCTTCAATTGCAAATATTAAACTCATAGTGCCATCCTTGATAACTTTATGATCGGCTTGTTCAAATATCTCATTTCCAGTTGTATAGCTTTTCAGTGCACTAAAATCTTCCTCATCATTCCTGATTTCTCCTTTGCTCATTTCTTCTTGCTTCATTGATATGTAATCGTCGATAATCTTATCAATGGTTTTCCTAGCTTCGCTTAGCCTCTTCTCCTTCCCCAGTCCGAACCACCTTTGCAGCTTCCAAATGCTTTCTGGCACCAGATATCGGACGGTGATTGCATCACAAGCGTCATCTGTGGCCTTCAAAAATTTATCTTCTGAGAATGCCAGGTCAATGAACTTGGGTTTGTAGCCTGTAGAAATGCAGCAAGCAAAATAATATATATACCTCCTAAGTAAACCTTCAAAGTCCACAACAATTTGTTGATTAGATACGCGATCAAGAACCGAGCTTAGCTCTATCTCTATACAATCTCGAACAATCTTCCCAGCGAATTGCTGGAACGATCGGTGACTGATATATGAGCGGATTACCTTCCTGTGGTGCTTCCATTCCTCAAAGTCCAAAGTGAAGACTGAATCACCAAAAAATTCAAATTGTTTCTTCCATTCAGGCCCTTTTGGATAATTTGAAAAGTTTGTGCTCATTATGTGGCGAACATTTGCAGGATCACTCGTGATTAATATATCTTTGCCTCCGAACCAGGAACGTTTCACTAAAATCGTGCCATTATTTTGTTCAAGCATTTCGGCTTGGTTATCATGCATGCGATAGAAGTTGACAAGAGAACGTACGAGAATCCACGGGCTGCTATTCTTCTTGATAAAAGGCAAGAAAAAAATGGAGAAAATAGTTGCTACGAACAGTATGATAAGGGTAAGAATGGCCATTGTTGTGTTATGACTTGGATATGGAGCTCTGTGCAGAAAGATGGCATCTATGGATGTCATTTTATACTAGCGACTTTGCGAGTGATTATTAATGCGTGGAAAGGATATTTTGCTGGGCGATGTATGCATCAACGATACGATTTTGAAGTATAGCTGTGAGACTTGTTATAATAATTTAATTACCCGGTTATAATACCGTGAAAAAGGTAAATTCTATTCGAAAAATCAATAATTATAGAACAATAATTATAAAATTTAAATTTAAATTTGATAAAGTAGAAACACTTCATCTTATAACGTCTAAACCAGATCATTCTTGAAGTAAAAATAATAATTATATTGAGAAACTATTCACTGAATGGTTAAGTCAAATCACATATATATGACTTTTTTAATATTAGAAGGATATGACACATTGTTAATACTTGATATTTAAATATAAATCAGTCAATTGTTGAGTTGATAATAAATTGAATTATTTAATTTATTTAATCTTATTTTGATTTCGATTATAATTTATATTTGGACCAACATATTAGGAATCAAATGGGTCACACACAATAAGAACCATTGGTCAAAAATTAAAGTCGGATGATTAATTAATTAAGTGTGACTTAATTAAAAATAAACTTTAAAAGTTAAGGACTAGAATGTAATTAGTATATGGATTACAATTCTAGATCTAAAAAAATAAAGTAGGGATTTGATTGAATAAATTTATAAAATTATTCTGAAATAATATATACGGTATTATTCAAGGGAAAAATTTATATCTTTTTATTTATAGAGTTATGAGGATCTTTTTATAACTAAAAACTACGTAAGTTACAAAATATACATATAAAGAGACACTAAAAACAAAAGTAAAAAGCTAACACTCAAAGATATAACAACCTGTCTATTTTAAAAAGGGTTTTACGAGATTTCTTATTGGTATTTCGTGTGGATTATTGTTAGAGGTTGAACACTTAAATGACTTGTGGTTTACAACAATATCTAATATTAAAAAAATTAATCAAACCTAAAAAAAAGATTTAATTTTCAAAAAATATTTGTATAAACCCTAAATAATTCTAGATTATCTAACAAGATTATTGAAACTCCTAAAATAAATTTTAAAAGCTGAGTTTATATACTTTCATGTGGTCTGAGACGTCACCTTGTAAAATTAAAAATTATTTGTCTCCAGGAAAAATAAAAAGAGTGAAATTTTTGTACTGGCACATTGGACATAAATGAGACATAAAATTGAATGAAAATTTTCCAACTTTATCCTTGTAAACTTTTTAAAATTCTAAATTATGTCCTTCACAAAACAATATTCTTGGCCATTTATTGAACATTAGATTTGCCTAAACAAAAAAGTAAATTAATAATATAAATTTAAAAGCATAGATAATTAGAAAAATAAAAAAAGAGGGAAGATAGAAGAGAGGGGAACATAGCTAGATAGATATTAGTGCGATCATCTGAAAATAAAAGAAAACAAAACAAAAGCTAAGCCATGCATGGTTATGTTTTCGAAAATGCTTCAAGTCTTTTTTTTTTTTAATTAAAAAACGTCTTGCCGCTTTTATTTAAAAGAAGAGTTAATTAGATTGTATATAATGAAAATAAATATAATCAGATATAAAAGAAAAAATAAAATAATTAAGGATACAATTTATCAATTTGATAAATTCAAATGTAATTTTATTATTTTAATTATTGACTTGTATTTACCTATTTTAAAGCATTTTTATTAGAATTTTGATAGTTATAATAAAGTGTCTAGTACTATATAGTGATTCAAGAAGTTTATTTTATATTATTTGTATTTTTTTGTGATGTATAAATAAACATATAATGAAAAAAAGGAATTAAAGTAGGTTTTAGGAATTATATCAGTGTTTTAGGAATTAAAGTTTTTGTTCTTGGCTATCATATTCCCCTTTAATAACATGAATAATAAACATTATTATCATTATCATTATTATTATTATTATTATTATTATTATTATTATTATTTCTCTAGATTGATAGGGATTAAATAAATATTCATTGATCTTATATTCAAATTAATGAAATTGTGGCCTCCTAAAATATTGAGTTATTGTAACTTAGTCTTTCTAGTTTGTTTACATTGATTAATTAGTCCCCATATTATTAAAATTAATTAAATAGTCCTTGGACCAACATTGATCTCCAACCTCCATTGATTACATTAGTTTTTTCCCCAATTGATAGTCTTTTTTTTTTCATCTTAAATGTTTCTCTTTTCTTTATTTTCAACAAAAAATAAAATAACTTGAGAAAATAAAATTAACAAATTAATGGACTAAGTTATAAACAGATTAAATATATAGTTTTTGAAACAATAAAAATAAATTAAATGGTCTCGTACGTTAAGCTATAGGGATAGGTTATAATTAATCATAAAATATTTTCTCGATTTTACCCTTTGTTCAGAACACAAAATTTAACATAGTTCGGCAAAATCCCATCTATTTTATGGGTTCAAGAGATACTTTTTTCTAATATTATTTTTAACTATATATAAGAGAAATCAGTACAAGAAAATTAAATTGAGTCCTAATTCAAGTTCAACACTTTATATCTCACACTCTCCACCTAATTATAAATGTCAAAGACTTGATGAGTATGAAAAAGTACTATACAAGCTAGTTAAACTTGATGACATTAGATCTTTATTTAATGTTCGTGATTATGATAAATACTAGTTTTTAAAGTATTTTTTATTTGAAAATATATTAAAATAATATTTTTTATTTTTATTTGATATTAATATATCAAAAAAAATAAAAAAAATATATAAAATTATTAATTTAAAATTAAAATAACTTAAAAGCATGGTTATATAAATACAGTCGCTAATGATTCCCAAAAGAAAAGTTATGATTAATGTTTGGTTATCAAGGGCTGTTTGTAAAAAGATTTTTTTAAAATTAATATTTTTATGTGGTGATATAAAATTAATTTTTAAAAAATAAATAAATATTATTTTAATATATTTCTAAATAAAATACAATATAAAATATAACTCATACAGCAGCATGGATGCATGTTGTGTCCACAAAGAAAAGAAGAGCCTAACTAGTAGTAACTAACGTTTCCATTTAGTGCACTCTGTACTGTACTATAGACCCTGTGTTGTGCCCACAAAGAAGAGCCTCGAATAAAGAACGTTTGCCGCCTCTAACTGATCGAAGCAAAACCGTTGAAAACCGAACAATAAATTTCTATTTAATGAGCAAACATTAACGGTAGCTTTTTTTCTTATAAATTATAAAAAAAAAGAATTGAGTTGAGTATAACATATAGTCATAGACAAGTGAGCGAATTTATTTAGGGAAAGTTTGGGAACGCAGTTGAACCTGCGTTCTCAAAAAAATTTAATTTTTTTTTTGCTAAAATTTAATATGGTTTGTACGTTTTAGATCGTTTTGATGTGCTGATGTCAAAAATGATTTTTAAAAAATGAAAAAACATCATTGACATGCATTTTGGCACGAAAAGTTATTTGAAAAGCACCCACAACCACACTGCCAAACAAGCTCTTAGTTTGTAATCATGCAATAATAATAAAAAGTTAGCATGCATACTAAACAAATATATAAACTTATAAAAAATACATGGAAAACAAACTTAATATGCAAACTAAACAAGTATTGAAATTAAACTTGAACTAAACTGGTTTTGAGTTTTTACTTGTTGAAATCCTTAGAAGCAAGATTTTGTTATTATCAATGATTAATTTTTTGTTTTTAAAGATTTATTGCTCTTAATTTAGTGCAAAGATCCAATAACTTCTCATTATTTAGATCTAATCTTAAACAAAGTCCAATGAACTCAAAGGAATAATATTCAATGTTTCTTTATAAAGAGTGAATCTAAGCTCTAAAGTGGAAAGAATAAATCAAAGAACAAGACTTTAGAAAAAACCAACATTTAAAGAGAGAAAAGAACTCAAAAAATTCTTAATCCCTTTCCGCTCTTTTAAAACACCTATCACTTGGAAACCAAATCATTAATATTTATAATTCATGAATGTTTTAAAAATTACGATGAATGTTCAAGAATTTCTCATCATTCATGAATGTTTGTAGTTCATGAAACAATTCTATTAAATTAATTAAAATAACAAATTTTAAATGGATATAAATTTTTTGATGTGGTTGCAATAATCAAGAATTATTTATTTAGCCACACTTTGAAAATAAGATGTAGATTATTTTAAATGTAATTATTAATTCAAGTAGAATAATTAATGAAATTTAGCAAATAATTCCTTGCTCAAAATTGGGGAAAATCAGAATTTAAATAATTTTTTAGTCTAGAAAAATTAGGAATTGTGCATTTATGTATTTAAGTAGGTAGATTTTAAAGTAAAAACACCTTGATAATCTTTTGATGTAATTATGAATTGTGAAGGTAAATAGTAGTTTCTAATATATATAAAGAAATCGTAATTGAAGGATAAACTAAACAAGTTAAGAATACAAATCCTTTTAGAATATTATTTAATTATTAAGTAAACAATGATTCAACTAAAAACATATCAATAAATATAATTCTTACCTCTGCCGAATTGTGCTACCAAACTATTAAAATTATCGCCGAATTTGATGTCAAACCATTATTATCATAGATTCCTCTCCCGTATAGTTTTTTCTTTTCAACTTTGCCGAGCATATTGCATTGTTTACGCTTTCATACTGCTCAAATATCTCATCATCAATTAAAAAATATTTATTTTGAGTATAAATAACTCATGTGTGTTTGTTTTTAAAGTAGCTTTTATGATTATGGTTTGAATAAAATAAATTTTAAAAAAGTATGGTTAGTTGGATTTAAATACGAGTTTGGTAAAAAATATGGTTGAAGTTTATGTACAGCAAAAAACATGTATAAAAAATATTTATTTTGAGTATAAATAACTCATGTGTGTTTGTTTTTGAGGTAGCTTTTATGGTTATGGTTTGAATAAAATAAATTTTAAAAAAGTACGGTTAGTTGGATTTAAATACGAGTTTGGTAAAAAATATGGTTGAAGTTTATGTATAGCAAAAAACATGTATAAAATATTTGGTTGTTGTATTTGAGAGTGTGGTTACGGTTACTTTTCAAAGTGTTTTTTACTTATAAATGCATTAAAATAATATTTTTTTATTTTTAAAAAATTATTTTTGATATCAGGGCATCAAAATGATCTGAAAACACCAAAAAATATTAATTTGAAGCAGAGAAAAAAAATAAAAAAATTTCATTTTTTTTCAAAAACGCTTGTGAAACGCAAAAACAAACAGGGTTTTACGAAACTCAATTAAAAAGACATATAAAAACTGCTTCACAAAAACTACATTTCAAACTCAATTTTTTAATAAACCCCACAGCATAAAATATAATTTAATATATTATCAAATATCTTATTTCGTTTATTTAATTACAAACGCAAAAACTAGCAGAAAACAAATGGAGGCTAACACTATCAAAACAACTACCCCCACCATCAACCATGTTGCCCCATCTCCATCATCCTTGCTGCCTTGTTACAAATGTAACCATCATAGTAACATCGCAATTTCACAACCACTGCTACAAGAATTGTCGTACACAACTTGGGCATTTAGACATTCAACGTAAAAAGTCAAGCCCTCACTTAATTTGACATGGGCAATTGGAACCTATTTGGGAAGGAAGAAAATTAGACCTTCAAGCCCATTAACGAGTTAAAAGTCCACAACCTAAAGTAAGTTGAATTTGGACCTTAGGTTCTAATCGGCCTGTCGAACTATATAAATAAATTACAATAACTTCATTAATATATATATATATGGGTTTTGGGCTAATCAACTTATCACACCACCCGAAACTCGAACTCAAATTTTAGTAAGATATGCAAGGAAAAATTAGTATCTCTAATAAAAATAAAATAAAATAAATGAAAACAAAGACAAAAGAGAATATATTAATAATAATAAAGAGAATAAAAAAACAAAAATAATTAAAAAAATCGTCATTGAAATCAAATTAATCTCAAATCCTAGATCTAGACTAACTTAAATTGATATAGCATTAAGTAATCAAGTATGTAAAGATAAATTATTATACAGACACAACCTATAAAATTGAGATCGATCTTTGCAAACTATGAGGGATGTAGTTCAACTAGTCAGATCTTAAGTTTACTCCCTAAAGATTACCAGTTCGAGTCTTTCAAACCTCAGGGCCACTGGAGGCTTACATGGTCGTTAACTTAGGGCCTGTGGAATTAGTTGAGGTGCGCGTAAGCTAGGGGTGAGCATTTCCGGTTCGGTCCGGTTTTGGACCAAAATAATTAACCAAACCGAAATTATTTTTTTCAAGTTTTTGAACCGAACCGAACCGAAAACCGGTTCGAACCGACCATATTCGGTTCGGTTCGGTTTGGTTTTTTTCCCTTCCAAACCAATTTAAACCAAAATTATTTCAATTGAGTTTTTATTCTGAGTTTTTTCACTGACCATATTTTTTCAGGAATTCTATCTTCGTCTTGTTCTTAATTTCACAGATCTGTGCTTAATTTCACAGATCTGTGCTTTCTCAACATGACTTTTTCTTAAAATGGTTGGGCATGTATGATGAACAAGAGTAAAGAACAGAGGTCATTTGACTAGAAAAAAAAAACAAATGGAAGATCAAAAGATAGTTTACATAGATCCTCATCTGCTCATCATCCATCGAGTGCCAAACTTGATTTTGAATTTTTGTTCTCACAATACCAATATCAAGGAGAGCACAGAAAAGCCTTTTACTGGTTCAACATGATAATCTTCTTTGGTTACATGTGCATGAAAAATTATACAATAATTACAGGATTATGTGAGAAATAGAAAGAAGAAGGATAAAAAAATTAAAAGCAAAAATTAAGAGGGACATGTCTCCTATAGGAGGAATAAAACAATTAAAGGTAAAATTGCAAAAGTGAAGATGGTGGCTGATTAGTACTTAAAAGTACATATTTATCAAGGTTTTATATCATCATTTTGCACTTAAAGTATCAATAACTCCTTAACTAAAGCATGTTTGATAATAACAAGTCTAATACTATAAAATGCTTTAATATATGGTAAATGTTCATCTTAAATGCAGGCCTATCACATAAATCAAAGGATTGATTGATGAGTTCAAGTATGGAAATTGAAAGGACAAAGAGAGGGCCAAACTTAGAAAAGAGATGTTGGTGCAGTCCAAACTGGAACACTGTTCGGTAATTGGGTCATATCTCGAGTTCTAGATGTCCAAATGATCTCAAATGTTTACACAGATTTGGTAAGACATAGGCCTA
>Ga0307513_10000233_pt1 | contig 80899 bp, 84 predicted proteins | sample 15_EM_MG_FD_202174 | JGI IMG/M metagenome (GOLD analysis project Ga0307513, IMG submission 202174) | Populus trichocarpa ectomycorrhiza microbial communities from riparian zone in the Pacific Northwest, United States - 15_EM | ecosystem: Host-associated > Plants > Roots > Unclassified | place...
ATTCGGCCCTTTCGGGCATTTTTGTTGTTTATCAAAACCACCTTCCCCCCCCCCCCCCCCCCCCCGTTTGATGCCTATCCCCAGCCATCGACAGTCAAGGGCAGAATTTGGAGCAACCCACACTTTTCGTGTTAGTCGGCATAGTAAGTAAGTTCGATTGCATTTGGGCTACCGGGAGTAAGCACCCCGGAGAAAATTGGTGAAAATCTAGAGGACGGGGTAGTTGCTACTCGGTACCAGATAGAGAATAGCCAATCGCTCACGTAAACCCACATCGAGGACATTGCAAGACTGCAACTCCAACGTAGCTTTCACAAGCTGAAAAGCTGAAAGGTTCCCGGCGCGGCGCGTAGGATGTATTGAGCAGGGTGTTTGATCTTCCTGTGGTAGGGTTGTAGATGCGGATAGTTGAAATCAGGGTCCGGGGAGCGCGGTGGGCAGTTTTGAACACCAACTCAGTACTTGCACTACTGATATATACTTAGGTGTCTGTTTAAGAGAACTAAGAAGTTGCGGTGGCATGCGATTACTAGCTTTGATCTGGCGATAAAGTTGTCTAGAATGGAATGTAATCTAATCGGAGATAATATTAACCGTATTAGAGTAGGACTCCCCGAAGTTACAGTCAGCTAACTGCTCTAAGGTTTCACCCGCCCTCTCCCAAGAAAATCAGAAGCCTAGACGGGATCCCCACAACTAAGGACTGTTACCCCCCCGTATAGCCCAGCCTGCAAACATCTATAGGAACAAGCACATCGAACAGGGGCGGCAGACCACATTCCGCCAGCGCACATCATTCCGCGAAAAATCACATCGCAAATCACGTTTACTCAACGCCTCTCCGCAACAAAGAAGGATCTGTATTTATTTAAAGATACCCGCAACCGAAAAAAGGACTAAAAAGGAAGGAAGAAAAAAACACCCCATTTTAGTTTTTTCCTTTTAACGCTTCTTCGCAGCAGCCTCCTTAAGAACCTGTACCCCAATCCTGGTCAGCGCGCTCGCAAGTCGAGAGGGGAGAGGGAGAATAATGACCTTCTTCACGATCTTCTGCTCCTCAATCAGAAAGGCACGGACGACACGATCCTTAACACAGTTTGCGCAGCGTGATCCACCATACGCACGCTGGACGGTCTTGGTAGGCTTGGAGACCTGGGAGTATTCGCGGGGACGAAGAGCGGGGACCTGTGGGACGTCTGTCAGTTATTGTCTTTTCGTCGAAATTCTAACCCGAATATTCTGCAAACGTGTGGCTGCGGTGTTTGCGGTACTCGGTTACTTGGTTGGCTGGTTGTAGAAAAAATGCTAGCATCACCCCTCCATCCCGAATGCCTAATCCCCGGATCCATCCGCATCCCACCTCAGAAATTCCCAATCGACCGAGTAACGACCATCCCGCAAGAGCCACCGCCAACCACCCGAAAACACAGACACAGAGATAAATCGGGGTAAGCTCACGCCAGGAAGTTTAATTCCACAGTCACCACATTTGGGTGGGCTCCCTCTCTTCTTAATGTGAAGGTAGCGAAGCTTGCCGCCGGGAGTCTTAATAACGCGGACCCTGTTGCTACGGGTATTGTACCTAGATCGCCCTCCCACAATCAGTCGCCGAATCTAAATCCTGCCGGGTCCGTTCGCGAGCCCACGGCGGGAGTAAGAAACTCACGGATTCCTCCGCCTCTAAACCCTAGTTAGCAGTTCGCTCAGGAAAAAAGCACCTAGAGGGAAAAAATAACGTACATAGGTCAATCTGGTAGAAACCATTGCGTCTGGTTATCGTCGTGGCGGATTTGTTGTTGGGTGGTTTGTCAATCGTCTCGGTTGGTTGTATGCTGGCGTGGTTTTTGGGATAAAATTTGTTAGGGTTGTGTGGTCCCTAGGTGCTGAGTGTGCGGATCTAGCAGTCCTAGGGTTTACCCGTGTGTGGCTGATATAGATGAGGCTGGTCACAGCACAGCCACTGGGGTAAGGAGAGGCCGAGGTTACACACATTCGGATCACCAGATCACCACGATAACAACACTGGTTGGTTAGACCAGCAGGTTTCCGCGTCTAAGATGATGCGACGAGTTACCGATACTACAGATACTACACATACAAGTAGCTGGATTATTAGCAATTTCTTCGAAGAGCAGTGCTTGTCCGGAGAGCTCGCAGTCATTACCAATAAGTTCGACGTTGAGCCTTTTTGGTGGTAATGTCCCAACACCAGCTCAGCAAGCAATCCTCAACCCCACACGCACCGGCGGTACATACTGTACCGGTACCTGTGCTATCAATGCACCCTGGAATCGAGGCATGATACATACAACAGAATTGGTGCATCAGACTCCAATATAAACAAGCTTCAATTTACCCTCCAACCCATCCCCTATCCTCAAAACTCGACCGCCCATCCCCCCCCCACAGCCCAAATCCAATCCCGCGCAAGCTCCCGTCCCACAGCCCCATACGCACCGCAGATCTCCCCCAAAACGCCCCTGATCTACACCCCAAAAAAGCCAAAGGTAAAAAGGTAAAGAAACCATCTTGCAAGTAAAGCCCCCTTCCCTTTCCACCATGTCATCCCTAAAATTCTTACGCGGATCCAGGAACATAAAACCCACTCTTCCTTCTCATCTTCGCCATCCTCCTTTCTATTCCCATCGGTGGTGTTCTTCTATACCCGGCAGTAGCCCCCACTCCCACGTCCATCCTCGACCTCGCCTTCACAAGCGCACCCGTAACAGCGACGCAACAACCGACCTCTGGCGAGCGCAAGGGGTAGGCCGGTTCCCAACTTTCCTCCACTTGTATTCGCCCCCAACGTTGCTGTCATTGTTTCTATCACTAGGACAGACGGTTGAGTTGAGGAATCCGAGCTGGAGGAGGGGCTATTATACCACAGCTGCTACCACCACCACGACGGCGCATATAAGGAACGAGGCAACAACGGGAATGAGTAAAGGCATCATGGAAAATAGCACGAGTTCCGGTGGCGCCACCACCGTTGCTGCGGCCACGACTAACTCTACATCCCCCTCCTCACAAAAAGCAGATGCGGGGCAAGATTCGCAGCTCTCCACCCCCGCATCCTCCCCACCAGAAGAGCCCGAAGAAGATTTGTATACAATCTGCACCCGTCTATCACAAAAGGTAAACCTCTTTTTAGAAACCGATTTCTCCAGCGAGCTCTTAAAAGGCGTGCAACGCCAGACGCGCATTTCACTAGGCGTGATTGAGGAGGCTTTACGGCGATATAGGTACCTCCCTCACCACCCCCGCATCCCTCACTGCACTACTAAGGCTTTCAACAGATTAGAAAACCTCTCCATATCCTTTAATGGTGGCAAAGACTGTCTTGTCCTCCTAATTCTCTTCCTCGCCTCTCTCCCCCCGCACCTACCTTCCCCCTCCCAACCGACTTCCCCCGCTTCGGGGGAAAAGAGAGGAATAAGGATAAATTCAGTATATGTAACAACAACCTACCCCTTCCCCCAAGTCGACTCCTTCGTGCAAACCTGCATCAGGGCCTACCACCTCTCTTTAGCCCGCTACTCCCAGCCAATGAAGGCGTCCTTCGAACGCTACCTACAAGAAAACCCGAGCGTGCAGGCGATATTCGTGGGTACGAGGAGGACAGACCCGCACGGGGAACTTTTGTCACACTTTGACGTTACAGATCATGGATGGCCAAAGTTCATGAGAGTGCATCCGGTTGTGGATTGGGGGTACAAAGATATTTGGGGGGTATATATTCTCCCTTCCCTCAGAATTACGTGCTAAAGGCAGTGGCGCTAACTGCGGGTGTGATTGGGGAACAGTTTCTTCGGGAATTGCAGGTGCCGTATTGCGTGCTTTATGATATGGGGTATACGTCGCTCGGTGGAACCAAGGATACGCACCCCAACCCAGCGCTTTTAGAGGACGGGACGGGAGTGCAAGAGGGTCAAGACGGGGAGAGGAAGCGGAGATTTAGACCTGCGTATGAACTCGTGGAGGATGGGCAGGAGAGGTTGGGTAGAGACCGATAGAGGCTTTTTTCATTGCTTGGCTATGATAGACACTAGAGAAGGGGAGGGGGCGAGGGATTCAGCGGGGGCAATACACCTAGATTCTTTTTTTCTCCTTCCCCATTGGGATTCAATATTTTTGAAGGGTTCGAGTTTGGTGGTTGGGGCAAACCCATGGCCCTTAAAAGGTATCATATAATACGCAATTACACGGGCTGCGATGATATGGGCGGATCTGCCGGGCGGTTTCTCTTTTTCCCCTCTTTTTCATTCACTTCTCATGCATCCTGCGCTGTACTGTACTACCCCCTCGCAGCTAGATTTAGAACCATCTTATTATAAGGCTGAAAGACTCGATACCATACATCTCACCGCAATCTTCGCTACAAATATAAACCAAACATCCACATACCGGTGGACCCCTAAATCGTCGCACCAAAACAGCACCACTCTTCCCTTCCGTAGCCAGACAGCAACCCCGCGCCCCCCGCCAGCAAAACCTTACCGCAGCTCAAATCACCATGTCCTCGTATTCTGTGCACATCAAACGAGCACGACACAACAAGAACACTTCCGAGTCCTGGAAATCCCTTACTTAATCCCCTCCCACCCGCCCCCCAAAAAAAAAAAAACCACCCAGCCCCTTACTTACCCACGTACAATGCATGATACGTTACACATGCATCACGCACCGAGATACACCCCACCCCTCCCACAAAACCCCCCGCAGTACAAGTATACAGTATACACACCCAGACTAGCGAAAACGATACCCGCACCGTGCCCGCGGAAGAAAGGCCGTACTGTACGTACCACTCCAAGCTAAACAAACAAGAATACAGAGTACAAAAAAGATCCAAAAATGGCAGAATGAGTAGGATACTTGTTTCCACTGCACGATACCAGCCATCCCATCCCATCGCAACACCCACCCACCATAACCAGCGCACAAGGACTCGAAATTGCGGAATTAGTCTAGTATTATATATACCTCGTCGCTCCCGCGATAGTTATACAAAGGCGACTGACTGACTGACTGACTGACTGACTGACTGGCGAGCTGACTGACTGGTCGCGGTGCCAGTCGGGGGACTGCGGTGGATGGATGGGTTTAGTTCCTACTCACTCACCGGTTTCATCTTGCTTGATGGTTCGGTTTGTCCGGTGGGGTTGGGTTGGGTCGGTACGGGCGGATGGGTGGGCATTTCCCACCTTTTCGCATCCCGTCTGGGAGTGTGGGGTGGGGTTAAGGTCGAGTGATGGTTTGTGATGTGGTGTTTGGCGTTTGTGGTGTTTTGCTGGTGGGGGGAGTGGGTGCCCCTCCAGAAGGCTTGAGCGGGTGTGGGATTTAGTTGTGAGGTTTAGGTTGTTTGGGGAAAGCAGGTTACGTGTAGCGCGGGATGGATTAAGCTGTTGGAAAAAGTGAAGCATGGAATCATGTGTATGGCAAGCATCGTGACTGGGCGATCCAATTAGCAAGGAAGCAATGATGGCGTGAAATAGATGTGGTATAATTCGGCTACAATAGCATAAATATATGATAAGAGAATAGAAAATAAAGTCAAATTTAATTCAAAGAAAGAGGAGCCGAAAAAGTAAGGAGGATGATAGAAAATGGAAAAAGAAAAGAAAAAAAGCCATGAATATAATAAAATCAACTTCCATCCCAAAAAAACACCCCTCTCCTCCTCTAATTAGTACTACTTCTTAAATCCCCCAACCACATCAGCTACCAAAAATTCAACCTCTAGACCTGCCTCTTTATACACCGTTTGGACCAAGAGCTGCGCTCGCCGATGCACATCTATAAACTCCTTTTCCAGCGCGGCCAGGACACGCTCCACCAACGCAGCGTTATCATCCCCGCCATCGGCGGCAAAATGCTTGTCAACCCTCTTTTTAAGCGTCTCAATGCCGCGGCGGATCTCCTTCCCGTCGTGGTGCGCGAGCGCCTTCTTGAAGACTTGCCTCGAGTGGGATTGGCGTGAGGGGATGTCATCTGCACCACCCCGCTGCAGGACTTCCACGCTCTCGACGAAATCTAAAAGTTTGCCAAGCGGGCGCCGGATGACGGAGGAGGTATAGAGGCCAACATGCTCGGCGAGATCGCGTTCCGCGCGGGTCTTGAAAAGCGTGAGCACGGGGTTTGTAGTGTTCAAGGGCAGTTCCTCTAGGTAGTGGTGCATGTTCTCAATCATCATTATGTGGTAGTTCAATTGCTCCTTGTCCTCTGGATCGAGACTGGAGTTTGCAACCGTGGGGCTCTCCTTTGCGATTGCGTGCAGGGATTCAAACATGGCTTTGTTTATACGCTCGTAGCCATCATTCACCAGGTCGCGGATGTCGAGATCAGCGGAGGACCCGGGAACCTCGGCAGGGAGTTGGTCTTCGATTCTGCTAGCGAAGGACTGTGTGAAGTATTAATATCGGGCTTTCAAAATGGCCCATGGGCGGTCACTTACTGGGAACACCTTCATGAATGGAATAACGCCCTTTCTCTTCTTGATCTTAACCTTTGTCTCTTCAATGGCCTTGATCTGGTCATCCAGGAACCTGGAAAACAACCCTGCAAGACGATCGTGTAATTTCTGCAACATCTTGAGCAAAAACTCCTGGTCTGTATCCGGAAGTGCGGCCATCTTCGTTTCAAGTGCATACAGCACACCAACTCCCTGCAAAGGATCTGCTCTAATAGCCCACTCAACAAGACTCTGCAAATCCTGAGGCAAGAACCCAAAGAGCCCCGTCATAAAGTCCGACACCATCTTCACCTTCGCCTTGTCCGCTTCAACAGGCCTTAACCCACCGAGACCTCCAATCCTCCGGTGCTCGGCCACCGGCGAATTCGTGATAAACTCGGAAAAGTCTTGCGGCAACTGCGACGACATCTGGAAGAACTCAACTATAAAATTCTGCTCCTTTAGTACTAGGTTATATATCTCTGTCAGGGCTCCTGCGAAAGCCTCATGTGAATTGATCATTCCATCTTGATTTTTGTTCTTGAGGTGGTCGCCGGTTGGTGACCTGATCTTTGCCAAAGTTTGTGACCGTTTGACGGTCAATTTCCGAGCGGCCGTTACAGCGACGTTGTCAGTCTCCTTCTCTTGTGCGGTAAAGACTGTCATAGCATTAGCACCTAGAAACTTGTTTTTTATTCATAGGCGGGTAATTTACGTAGATCTATTTCATCTGAGATGGGCTTTTTGGTGACCTTCTTCCACGCCAGCACGTGCTCCCTAAATTCGTCTTGGAATAAGCCTGAGACGGGTCTCTCGTAAAGCTTCTGCAGCCCATAGTATTCCTCCAAGTCGACGTCTTTGGTAAAGGCAATCAATCCAGAGAATCTGTAAAGTGACACATAGGCGCTATCATGTCCCAGCAACTTTGGTTGCTCAGAACTCATGGGACTATTCTTTGAGCTCTTTGCAAGCTCGACGACCTCTGCCCCAAACTTGATGGTCATGAACTGTTTCATTCTCGCCAGGAACGAGTAGGTATCCTTTTGATACCCCTCCTTTCGCTCTTGAAGAGCCCTCATAGAGCCAATCCCCCCATCGCCCCAGGAACCTCTCCGACCACTCCCGACAGGTGACTCGGGCGCATTCCGCGCCATCTTCGGGTCGATAGTCGTCATTGCCTTGTAAAGAGCAAGCAGAGTATCCTCGATAGACTGCAGAGCTTGGGGGGAGTCTAACGATCCGTATTTGAGTACCTCAAGTTGTTGAGGCACAATGGATATGGTGGACATGAGGTTCTGCAGTTCTCGCTGCAAAGTCTTCTGATTAGCGGTTTGGACCTGGAGGCCCTGGGACTGATTTTCAATGTGAGAGATGTCATCATTTAAGCTCTATATATTCGTTAGTATGAATTAAAAAAAGGGAAGAAAAGGAAGAAAGGGTGGGGATCTATGCTCACGGTTAGTTCAACGGCATATAGGGTCAACAGTGCATCCATCTCATCGCATTCCTGAATCGCCTTATCAAGGAGGTTGGACAACTCCTCAACCCTGGGATCACCATCAGTATTCACGATAACATCCTTGGCCTCAACCTCCGCAATCTCTTTGCGAATCTTCATCTCCAAAACATCAACCTTTCCTTGGGGATCCCAATCGAATTCTCTCAGTAGTTCCTCAATGTCAACAGTCACCCGCGAAGTATCCACATCATCCAGGTAAGAGGATCTGACCGATCTGCGCTTCCTGCCCTTAGTATTTGGTGATCGCGATCTACTTCTCCCACCCCGCTGGCCACCATCACCCAAGCCATCTGGTGATGTGGACCCACCTGGGCCGGTAGGGATTTCTAATGAATCGTGTTTCGGTCGGCTAGGAGACGCGTTTTGTGGGGCAGAAGAAGAAGGCAACGTCGGAGGTTTATCTTTGGATGTAAGAGTAGCTCTCCGGACCTCGTCTCTTAATGATGGCCCAATCTGTTTTTCTGGAGACCTCTGGTTAGATGATGGTGGAGGGAGGTCACGAGCCGTGGAAGGTGAACGTCTGCGTTCACCCGGTACACCTGCAGTGCCATATGATCCATTCCCACCTCGTGCATCCCGATCCCTGTTCTCTTCCGGATATTTGATCTGCGGTACCTCCTCCTGTCCGCCCGGATCCTGAGATGGCGTTCTAGACATAGCGGTCGGTGTTGTAGGAGTCTTTGGCCGTTGCCTTCGATCTCCCATCAGTCCTCCTGCAGCGTATGTGTTTGCCGCCAAACGGAATTGCGATGCTACGTCCTTGCTAGACATTTTGTTGACCGGACCACGTGGGTCAACCAATGGAGAAGGCTCGGGGAGAGCTACCGGAGGAGGAGGAGGTGGTGGTCCTCTGTTGCCATTGCCGTAGGGATACTGTTCTGTGGCTTCTCGAGATCGATGGCTAGAAGCGGAAGGAGTACGGAACATTCTCTCAGACGATGGCATACGACGGATTCCTCGTTCGTCCTCCAGAGGAGCTCCCCTAGTCGCGGAACGATCTCTACCAGACCTTGAAGATCCGTTTGATGGCCGCCTCCCTGGCCCCTGGGGAGGTATGGGGGGAGGTGAGGGATCGTTGGGAGCTGCGCCTGAAGCAGCCGAGTACGCCGAAGCTCCAGATATATTCCGACTTCCGGGGGATAGGTCTGGTGGCCTCCTACTGCTTGGAAGCTGATCACTCGATTGCGATGGTCGTAAAACGCCGGGACCAGTGCGAAGCCCATCAATCCCCTTATTTCGTGGCGACAGCTGCCTTCCCGGTGACGCCGCCATATTATCCATAGAGACGGCTGATGTGAGGTTGCGAAGGGGGGTCGGCTTGAGTGACGAAGAAAACTGCGATGGGCCTGGAGATATGGGCGAGGGGCCAGCCGACGAAGCTCCCCCCATATCATCCCTCAGTCCTTCCTGCAAAGAAGCCGCACCACCCAACATCTTATCAACTTCCGTCCCTCCAAAACCGATCAACTTTGGAATTTTTCCGCCCGTGTACTTTTTGTAAATTTTAAGCAGCGACGAAATAAAGAAATCCTTCTCTTTACTCGAATTGGCCTGCCAATAGTAGGGTTTAATAATAGTGACAGTGAATCCCTTCTCGAACGGCGCAGGATGATTCTCTATCTCGGACAAATCATCCAGGTTCCACGTCTTTCCAATCTGGAAGGCCCCGTTCGGATTCTCACGAGCTTTGTGCATGCGAACTCGTCCAGTCTTCCGCACGGCAACGACAATCACCCGGGACTTTTTCTGATCGCGGGGGCCATCCACAGGTGGTGGGGCCGATGGGGAGGCTCCATCCTCGATAACTTTGCAGTGTGTGATGTAAGATTCTAGGACTGGCTCAGGCGAACGGGGGAGAGACAAGCAGCGAGCATTAGTTTATTCGTACACGAGCAGAGGAGAAGAACAGCCATTAACATACGAGCACCATCGGCATCGGGTTTCGAAAAACACGAAGCGATGATCCGCTTCTTCTCGTCCTCAAACTGTCGAGCCTTCGCACTCGCAGCTAAGGGAGGAGGCCCAGCTGCACCAGGGCCAGGAGCTCGGTTCGCTTGAAATTGGTCCGCCATGGTGACGGCAAGGCCCGCCAGTAGGTGAGTGGGTAGGGCAGAAGGCACTGCTCGATTGCTCGAAGGGGAGGAAAAGGGAGCTGTCTCCAAGGAGATCTCGGAGGGACTCTGTGGATGCGTGTGTGGATTCGCAGTTCAAATGTTTGAGGTTGCAACAGAGGTATCGGAGGAGGTGAGGTAGGCCGGGGGGCTGCCAGCCAGCAACCCTGCCTCGAGGGTCCCATAAAAGGTTGAGATGATCATGAAAGTTAATATGATAGAATAAAATGGTCCTTGGAGTGGAATAATATTACACCAATTTTACAATCCATGAAGGTTTAGCGACGGCTGTCTTACATTCTGTACATGTTCAGCGTGTCCAGCGTGTCCAGCGTATCCAGCGGGCAAGCAGGATGAACAACCCGCTGGTTTAACCGTGAAAAGGAAACAGGATGCCACAGCACCAGCCACAGCAACAACAATCCCGACCATAAGAAGTACCCTGCCCGCGCCACTGGACTTTCCCTTGTTATCGCATCCACGTTTGTGGGGAAGTTGTGGCCAGCCCGCTCGAAGCTCAATTAGATATTATATGATATATCATTGGTGTGCTGACTATGACAGACGGTACATACCTGACCGGCGTCCGTCAGTGTAACGCAGCGAAATTCAACCATGGATTCAGGAACGAAGAATGCTGGTACGGTGACACTTGGTGAGCCTGGAGCTGGTATTATATGGCTCACCATGCAATTCTGCGGTGCTTCTCGTGTTACCGCTATTTGCTACTGTATTTGGAATTACCGTATCTTGCACTGAATGCTCATCCCGTGCCATGGCATGCACTGTCCCTACTCATCCGGCACAGCACATCCGAAGCTGAATACCGAGACGTATGATACTCGAGTACCAAATAATTCCAAATCATTTCTATGGTGGGTATTTCCATTGTAATACCGGTACTCGAGTGCTCACTTATAACAAATACAACACAGTAAGATAGATTTTTGATAATTAGGGAGAAATATCAGATATCAGATTGCGGCTTCAGAGCCTCCCCCGAGTCCCCGCAAACAACCCTCCGATCTCCAGGCACAATGTGTCTCGCTCAGCCCCTTCCCCCCCTGAATCCAAAAGCCATTTCCGCACAGACACTTCTTGATGACGCGATCTATCATAGCATTCCAAATCCCCCACTTCGTGCCCTGGTACCGGTATTCCATACGCTGAATCCGTCTCTCGAGATCTCAACCCCCCCCCAACTCACCTCTATATAACCTCCCCCTCACTCCGACAAGCTGGCTATCTTCACAACAGCAGTTTTCCTCTTCATCCTAGCCCTCGCGACAACGTTCATGTTCCCATCTCTCTTCTCTCGCTTCTTCCGCCTCTTCTCCGCCAGCAGCTTCACCTTGGGTCCTATTGGCAGCGTCATGTCTCTCCCGGGAACCACCGAAAAAGCAACATTCGCGGCCGGGTAGATATGCACCTCCACTCCAGCTGGTATTCTGACACTAATAAATGTGGGAGGAGGAAAGCTGCTTTTGGGGTGTCGAGCATTTCTTCCGCAAGCACTTTACAGGCAAAGGCCTACTAGATGCTCGAGTCGGGTACATAGGTGGGGACACCGCTCATCCCACATACCGTTCCGTTTGTGCCGGGAAAACTGGCCGTACGTACCGATCGGCGCCCCCCCCCCCCCTCTCTCTCCCCTGCTAACATCACAAAAGACGCCGAAGCGCTCCAAATTCTCTATAATCCTTCAGAAGTCACCTACGAGAGGCTCCTAGAATTCTTCTTCCAGATGCACGACCCAACAACGGTGGATCGTCAGGGACCAGACGTGGGGTCTCAGTACCGATCGGCGATATTCTTTCACAATGACCAACAGGAGAAGGCTGCCAGAAGAGTGCTAGAGAAGGCTCAGGAGCAGTGGTACAAGGTCGACATGGCGACGCAGGTGATCCCCGCCGGGGAGTGGTGGGATGCGGAGGACTACCATCAGCTTTATTTGGATAACAGTGAGTTTTCCAACCCGGCCCTTAGATGTTCGATGGGGGAGAGAGGGAGAATGGTGCTAACAACCGGATGGCAGACCCGGGAGGCTATGAGTGTCCTTCGCAGTAAGTTTCCTATCATCCGATTGTTTGCTTGTCGGAAGAGGGGCTAATGAGGGTGTAGCTACGTTCGAAACTTTCCACCCCTTACTTGATTGGTTCGGTGTGAGTCGTGAATTGATGGATGGCTATGTTCTGTGAGATTTAGTCCTAAATGGAGATTACGCGCTGTTTTCAAATATACTTTATGACCAGGGTGGCTCAATGTAGTTTCTCGGAGATAATGGGGCGTCCTGAGCGCTGAAGTCTATGTTCTATTGCGGTGTGTCAGTCTAGTGTCTTCTTCCCAGTCAATGACTCGAGTTCTGCGCATAAGAGTCCACCGATTATTCAGGCACGGATGTGAAAACTCTTCGCCCCGGATGGCGCCAGGAGGAGAGCCTATATGACGGTTGTGTTTGCTATTGCTTCCATAGACTGGCCAATCGGTTGAATTCTGCTCCCACAATCCCATGTATCTCGGATTTTAGTTCCACCATACGAGTGATTTTTCATGAACTTGATCCACCGTTAGAATCTGCTACAGCCCGAGGGACCCCGATAAAGCGAAAATACTAGGAGAGATTGGCAAATACCCTTAGCCACACCAGGCACCCCCGGTAGAAGAAAAATCCGAGGCCAAACCAAGGTTTCAATCCCAGTTATCACTCCCGAAAGGAGGAGAGCTGGTGATAGCTCACGAACTAGCCGGATCAGTAAAACATATCAGAATGCGCATTTGGTATTTCCATGGTTGTATGGTTATACAATCCGTCCGTCCCTTCCGCACCCAGGTTTTCCTTTCTATCTGCTTTGTCAAGTAGAGTGCAGCTTCCTCTTCTCTTCTTGATGATATCTTGTGTTTCTCTCTTGCTCTCGTGGCTTGATCCGTGGTGAGATGGCACTACTATAGTTTCCGCACACCCCGAATCCCGGATCGCGAGTTCATCCATCCGCCCAAGTTGGGGAAAGCTGCCCCCCCATGTTTTCTTTCATGTTCATTTATGAAACCCCCGTGATAGGGTTCCCCCGAGGCGAGGATGGCCTATCCGGCGCGCCATCCGCGTCGGCCAGTGTCCGGATCTGGTGGTAGTATGGCTTTAGACAAGGAAGTAGCCACCGAATGGGGGCTTAGTGTGTTCATGCGGGAGTGGTGGTGGGTGGGTGGGTGGCTAGTTTAGTTATGAATGGTGCTTCAAAGGGTATAGTATGATGCTGGCGCCTCTACGCTAATTCTTCTTCTAAGAAAATCCCAACCAACGGTGCGCACAACTTGCAATCTGCGATTCTCTACCACTTGTGTAGTAGTGAGCAGTATGACACTGGCAAGGCAGAGCCCGCCGTTTCTCGAGGGGGGAAAACGCTTTTTGCTGTAGGCAGGACGTTCTACGCTCTTCTCTGAATGGAAGTGAGTGGGGGGAATGAGGAAGTGGATCCTACATGACGCCGGTTCTGCTACTGTGCTGTGCTGTGCTGGTGGTGGGTGGGTATGGTTTTGTTATGTGAGGGAGGGAGGAGGGAGGGAGGACGGTGGTTTTTGATAGAGGAGAGTAGGTTAGAGTTCATAGTATCATAGTATATATTCTTTAGCACTGAAGGGACGTTGGTATTACATCCTCCGTTCTTTAAAAGAAAGGAGGAAAGGAAAGGAAAGGAAGGAGAGAGATGTGCTAAGTTGAATTTTGACGTCTAGCTTTTAACAGCGGTCTTGATTTAAGATTCTCGGGTTTATTCTCTCGATATTTCGACATGCTTGGAGTTTTTGTCTACTGTGATTATCGTACTGCACAGTACAGGACTTTTTAAAAAAGGAAAAGAAGATCTATATCCTCTCGCACTTTCAACGTCCCTTATGCACTCTTTCTTTTCGCCCAGATAAATTGTCTAGTTCTTGCATCGTAGAGCAACGTTAGATGCATTGTTGGTGGAAACTTTGTTGTTACCAAGAATGCCATTCTCATCCATCACCTTGAACATGGCCCAAGCTAGCACCAAATCACCACATAATCCTACAAGCCGCAGCGCCCACCCACCCACTCACTCGCTGCAAGCAACATATTAAATCCTGGACGCATTCCTCAGCAGATCTCGAGTGCCCATGAACGCCAATATCAGCAGTTTTCCGATTAAGCAACCTTCTCTATAGACACTTTTGCAAACCCCCAACACGTGGGCTGCCCCCGCACGGAATGACCAATGTTGGAGAAGTCCGAGCCTAATTGAACGGAATAATATCCGGACTTTGGATCCTTAGATCTTTAGCTGCTCGGAGATATATCTGTGTAACGGTTCGGGGGCGGGGGGGTGGGGTTGATAGGGGAAGTGTGAAATTGCCGTGTCGATGAGGCATTGTGAATGCGGTGATTGAGCGGTGATGATGGAGCTTGGTTAAGAAGTCTTGTAGGCTGTCTCACCAGGCTGCGTCCCGGGCGGCACCGGGGCTGTTTGGACGAGGAGGTTGAGGACCAGTCCTGCCCGTCAGTTGTTGGATGATATCCTGTTTGTTCGGTTATTTATTCGCTTTTCCTCCCTGCCATTCCATTTCATCGTTAGTCGCTCTGTTGTTGTCTTAATTCTAGATATTAATGTTTTCACAAAAAAGAAAAGAGAGGAAAAGAAAAGAGTGTTAGTAATCGTCTCTTCATTATTCGATTGTTTAGCTCGATTGTCTGTTTGTAGAGAAGAGGTTTGTATTGTGCTGAACCCAGTGCTCGTATGCACGACATTTTTGTGTGATGGCAGCCGTTGCGTTGAACTGAGGATGTCTGGGGGCACGGACGCTGGCAATACATGGTTGGTGTCAAGCTTTCCCTATCCCTGTCGCACTCCCGAAGCTTGGGGTACTTGGAGAAGCATGCGAGGTCACGCCATCGACTGGCTTTTGGATGAAACAGCCAAACACTCTGGAATACCCCGCTTGAGCAGCGCCCACATCTTTTTCCCAAGAATACCCCTCCCATAAAGGAGAACAAAATAAAAATGCCCCCCCCGCAGTCCTACCCCCTACCAGCCAAAAACCCGCTATCCTGCGCCCTAGAAGTTCCCTCCCTCCTATCCCCCTTCCCAATGCCCCAGCTAACCTCATCCCCCAGGGTAAAGCCCTCCTCACAACCCCAACCTTCAACAAAGGTTCCGCCTTCACCGCTACCGAACGAGAAACTTTCGCCCTGGAAGGTCTTCTCCCGGGCTCAATCCAAACCCTAGACCAGCAAGTCCAGCGCGCCTACGGCCAGTACCATGCTTGTGGCAGCGACATCGCCAAGAATGCTTTCCTGACCAGTTTGAAGGAGCAGAACGAGGTTCTGTATTACGCGCTCCTAGCTAGGAACGTTAAGGAAATGTTGCCCGTCGTGTATACGCCAACGGAGGGGGAGGCTATTGAGAATTACTCGAGGATGTTTCGGAGGCCGGACGGTAAGTCTTGTTTTCCCTTGCACTGATTTTCATGGGGGAGGGAGGTTTATGGGGTTTAGGGTGCTTTTTGAACGTTCTGGAGAAGGAAAAGGTTCAGAGGTTGCTGGCCAAGTGGGGGGATGAGGATGAGGTTGATTATATTGTGGTTTCGGATGGGGAGGAGGTGAGTGATTGTCTTTCGGGTCTGGGGGGGGACATTAGGGCTAACACCGAGAGGGGGTATGCATAGATTTTAGGGATTGGCGATCAGGGTGTTGGTGGGATTGGGATTAGTATTGCCAAGTTGGTGCTTATGACATTGTGCGGTGGGGTATGTATAGTTGGCCGGGACTGGCGCACGCGTTGTGGTTGAGCTGATTCAAGCATTTGGCTCGGGTAGCTACATCCAAATAGGTAGCTTATTCACTGGTGTCTCGTTGTATCACGCATCGAGATAGAAGGCTCACATGCAGATTAGAACCCTCCCAGTAGTCCTCGACTGCGGAACAAACGTACAGCAATCCCCGATTTCACCCCCTTAAGGTCCTTGCCCGGGAGAGCAGGACTAACAGACCCTAGAACCCAGACCTCCTCAACGATGGACTCTACCTCGGCCTCCACCAACCTCGAGTTCGCGGGAGAGAATATGGTTCTCCCCCACCCCACCCCCCTCTTGAGCGCTCACTCATAGATTTGATACCAGATGACTTCGTGGACACCTTCGTACACGCAGTTCGCAAACTCTTCCCCAAAGCCACCCTCCACTTTGAGGACTTTGGCCTAGGAAATGCAAGGAGGTTGTTGGAAAAGTATCGGCCGGAAATGGCCTGCTTCAACGATGACATCCAGGGCACTGCTGTCGTGACCATGGCAGCCATAACCGCGGCGGCGTGGGTGGCCAAGATGGAAGTGAGTGACCTGCGGGTTTTGGTATATGGTGCTGGGACAGCGGGGACGGGTAAGGTGTATTCCCAACGTCTCAAGGAATGGGGTGCTGAGGGGGGTGTGCAGGCATCGCGGATCAATTCCGCGACGCAGTAATTGAAGGCGGAAAATCTGGAGAGGAGGCAGTTAAGCAAATCTGGTACCATACCTCTGCCATTTCCCTATCCCTCACCGATATATGGTGCTAACCTAACTTGCCATCTAGGCTAGTTGACAAACAAGGCCTCCTCCTGAATTCCTCCTCAACCCTAACCTCGGCACAGAAAGCCTATGCTCGTGCAGACTCCGATTTTACCTCCGTCGACACAAAGGATCTAACATCCCTCGTGCGCGCCATAAAACCCCACGTCCTAATCGGCACAAGCACCCACCCGAACGCCTTCACTGAATCCGTCGTGAAGGAAATGAACACACACGTACCCAGACCCATAATCCTCCCGTTATCGAACCCCACACGGCTTCACGAGGCACGCCCATCCGACGTGCTCGCATGGACCGACGGGAGAGCGCTGGTGGCAACGGGCTCGCCCTTCCCTCCCGTCACTCTCGAGAAAACTGGGAAAGCCTACGACATTGCCGAGTGCAATAACGCCACCGCCTTCCCCGGTATCGGTCTCGGCGCTGTGCTCTCACGCGCGAGCAGGATCTCGGACAAGATGCTGCTTGCCGCAATTAAGGCCATTGCGGAGCACGCCCCTGCGCTGAAGGATCTAGATGCCCCGCTGTTGCCTGATGTGGCGGATGTTAGAGAGGTTAGTAAGGATGTTGCCTGCGCGGTTATTAAGTGTGCCGTTGAGGAGGGGCTTGCCAGGGTTGCGGGGATTCCCGAGGAGGATGAGGGCGAAGGAGGGTTGAAGACGTGGGTGGATATGCAGATGTGGGAGCCTGAGTATAGGCCATTGAGGAAAGTTAGGCCTGAGGAGAGTTCCAGGGCAGCGAAGGGCGAGCTGGGAGTGGGTAGGAGGGCATAGAGGGTTAGAGTGCGGTGATGCCAGCCTCGGTCTGACTGGATTTTACGGGGGTTTAAATTATCTTATGGGAGGAACTCAGTAGGTGGGGATGTAGGTAGAGGAAAGTGCCTTTACTGTTGATGTCTGCCCGAAATCCTCAAACCTAGCAGAGGGAAGATGGGGAATAAAAGGAAGAAGCGTCTCAAAAATATTATACCACACTGTGAAGGGGGGGAACTATACCAATGCACAAACGACCGGCAATTCCTCCCCAAGCACCCACCCACTCACTCACCCATCACAAGGAGGCGGAAATGGAATGGACGGTGTCCCCGCCTATGAGGAAATGCTCATATTCATATACATTGCCTCCCCCTCACCACTTCAACCACTAACAACAAACCCATACCTACGCCCCTAGCCCGCTCCAGCCCCTGCTATCACCCTCTTGCCTCGCCTCCCAGGCAAGGGCCTCGAGTGGACTGTATAGCATACCGTACAGTACAACTCTACCTGTACCTCCAACCCACCCCGGCCAAACCCGATCAACACCCAACACAAAAGCATATCACAATCGAGATGACCACACCCTCCCAGAACACCCAACCTACCACATTAGACACCTGCGAAGTAGGGCCCTTCCCCCCTTTCACGTATTCGGAGCACCAGTTTGTCTGGGACATCGATCAGTCAGCTCTATGCACATTTATGACTAAATACCTTTTCCCTCCCCACCCCTTCAAGATCAGCCAGACCTGACGGAATAGGAATCCCACCGGGTGACATGCCATGATCTCCTTCCTATTCTAAGAGCACGGTATGATATGGTGTTTTAGATCGCTATTATTATGTTGATCCACATACCTACCGCACGTACTAGACATAATTGAGGCAAAATCTTTTTTGCCAATGTTGATCAGGATCCTGCCCCGAGATCTGAGAGCTCGAGCCTATTTAACCATCCTTAGTGCCATGCCCTGATTCATGTGGCGGCTGGTATATATTTCTGGGCGCTCCCATCCCTTTCAGGCTTCATGAGTTTCTAGTAATTCTCATGGTCCTTAAGTGCACCATGGCACATCTTCTTAAACAGTTCGCTTGGGGGATGATATTATTACCTTGTGTTATCACCTTAGTTATAACTCTACCTGCAACCGCCTTGCAGAGAAATCTGGCATCTCCGGATATCTCTCCCTCAGGAAAATTCCCGCGATGTTGGGTAACCTGCCTCGTCATCCTCCGCATCGTCCTCAGTCTATGAAAGCCCTAGCAAGTCTGGACTCGTGCAGACAACAGTTCACGGAGAGCCGGCGAGTACTGGTGCTATCTCTAGTCATGTACTTACCCCAACTTGGCTCATGATACTACCATGGCCACTTGTAGAAACGATCAAGAACCAACATTCCAGGTAAAACTTTTGTCCCATTTTCCTCAATTGAGAGGGAACGGCTCCGCCCGTGCATCCCTCCCGCTTTCGCCTCTTTTTCTTTTCTTTCTTTCCTTCCTTCCTTCCTTCCTTCCTTCTCAATGCTCTCATTGCAAGTTTAACCATCGCCTAAAATACCCCACAGAACAGAATCCTCACGACGCATCCAAGACCATTCCTGGCGCCTCCACACTCCATGACCAGTAGAGCACTACAGCCAACGTAGAAACTACAAACATCACAATCCGCCTAACGCTCCCTCCACCAAGCTGCTCCATTTTTTTCGTCCCAGGTTGTGCAGACTAGACGACACTAGAAGCACTCAATACAATGCGGTACACTGCACCGCACTGCTGCACATGGCGTGCAACCCCATGTCCAAAGCTAACTCCCTCCACTTGTGCCCCCCGGCGACTCTTATCTGTGGGCTACTTCAACTGCGGATACCCCCCGCACCATGTTCTATACTAGGCATCCACGGTTGACGGGGTTTGATAATCCCTCACCCTGCATGTCACCCCTTACTTCCCGTATCCTCGTTGTGGACAGTACCGCATTAGGTGATATAGTAATACAACTACCTAAATATTAACACTTGAATTATCATATGGGCCAACCCTTTTTTTCCCTCCCCTCCTTCTGACCCACACTTCTCCTATAATACATCTAGAGTATCATTGGCCTACCGCATCAAGGCTTGCGTACCCGCCCCCAAGGGAATTGGAGGGAGAATCCCTCCCCACCACGATATATAGTATTATCAGGCATGAATCCACCTCACAAGCACGCTACCGTATTCTACGCCCAAAACATCCTGCTAGGGAAAAGGCACTCGAGATCCGCAAGAAAAGAAAAGAAAAGAAAAGAAAAATAGGTACTAACATAACCTCCTTCTTTGCTCGTACATACCGTACTACACCGTATTGTAGGAGGAGCCGTTAGGAAAGCACTAGCGTGCTTGAATACCGTATGCTCACACTTGCATGCGTGTTTTGTCAAGGGCAGTTAGTGATGTCTATTAGATAAGATAAAAAGGGGCAGCTCTATGAACATTGACAAGCGAAGAAGAGGAGAACCGGAATTGTTCTGTGGACGGATGCGGACTTTTGTTTGGACACTTCTTTTTATTTTATTTTCTTCGCCCCTCTCCTGACCTCCAGTTCTACAGTACTATGACTTCCAAAAAACCTTCCTGCCACCAAACACCCACCCACCCACCCACCAATGAACGCCTGTCACCGGAGGAGATCTGTCAGTAATAACTTGTGAAATAAATCTAAACTCAAACCTAAATAAATAAATCATCCCCAAAACATTTCCAAAAAAACTTTCCAGTATGTATCATATTATGCTGCACTCCCATCATATCATACCCCACCATAATATCATAGAACTCTTCACACTCTACCGAAGACCTCAACCACCACCACCACCACTACAAACGAGCCCACAGGGAATTTTGCATACAACCCCCCCCCCCCCCCCACACACACACACACCATCCATCCATCCCTCAAGTAGCGCATCCTAGCTACTCGAGTAGATAGACAGGCATAACTATCCCAGAAACGGAAATCATTATCTCTCGCCCACCCCATCAATAGCAGAGCCAGCATCCGGAAAAAGCCGCCAAGTCTAAAAAAGTCCCCCAATTCGCCATTAAAGCCATACTGTACCTTCTAGCTCACCATGCCCGCTACCGCTTCCCACCCAATGGGATAACCTGTGCATAATATAATATCGAATAAAGAAAAAGAGAAAAAAAATTGGCATCCAAATCCTCGCTGTATCGAATGGAAAATCTTAAACTCTACAGATATGACTTCCCCCCACCCTACAGTCTGACGGACTATTAGGGTACTGTGGGTGGTATCATATATAATGCGGTAAGGGATAATCTAGGCCAGCCCAGTCCGGCTCGTCTGACACAACTCAATTCCTTGCTCGTACTTGCTCCCTCCCGGGCTGTTAGTGGACTGCACTGTACGTGTAGGGGTGCCTCGTGGGTGCCCGGCGGTAGGGAGGGAAGGAAGGGAAGGGAGGGAAGGGGGGAGATCTAGTTTTGTTGGATTGGGTATCGTGTGTCTTGTTGGCTTGGGGGTCGTGTACGAGTAGATGGGGTGGGAATTTTTCCCGGGGTTCAGCTTGTTGAATGGGTGTGGAGGGGGGGGGCGTTTTGGTCTATAGAGGGGGGAGGGGGGGGGGCACCTGGTAAAGGGGAGGAGGGGGTTTGGTGTGGTGGTGTGGAACTTTTGTTTTTCAGGTCTTTGTTTCTACGGGCGATCACTGGGATGGATGGTGGGTAAAGTACAGTACAATCGGGATATGAGAGAGGAGAGTTAGGTACAGTACATGCATTAGGCCAATATACAAAATAGTCCGGTCTAGTCTAGTCTATTCGATCTAATTTAGTGTTTTATAATATATACTGTATACCGGCGTGATTTATGCCCCCCTAGTTTCCTTCTTCCCCCCTTGACTACTCTCCTTCCACCAACCTTTCGTTTCTGGATTTCGCTCGTCGACTTCACTGTGCTACTCGTGTTAGTATTTGTTCTAGTGTGACGGATGGAGGCTTGCTAACATTCTAGTTGCATTGAAGGCACCCCCTTCCCTCCCGTCACATGATCCAATCTAGATTCCCTCCCACTAATCCAGGAAACGTCGGGAGCGATAAATTGCGCAAAACTGTGGTGGTCGTCCAATCTCACTTCATCTAGGAACGAGGGCCTAAGAGCTAGGTATCAAGTTAGCTCCGATTTTCTCAAAAAAGGAAAGTCCAAGAATGATGACCTCCTACCCAGATATCTGCCAGTGTGTACTCCCGCACCCTACAAATTCTCAAATTTATCCTTTGCGCTTATCTTTTTTAAAGTTTGAAATCGAATTGGGTGCTGAGGGTAGGGTAGCTTTTAGTAACCTGTAGTAATATCCGGACAATCAGTCCTCCGGGGTCGCTGTTGTGGTGGTGAGAGAGACGCTTCTCTCTCGTCAGCTTAAACTCAGGTATGGAGAGTAAGGGGAAGAGGAAATACACACACCATTGGGATGGTATAATCCCCCTTAAAACAAACAGTTTCCTTCTCTATATTTCTCGCGAATCCAATGTGAAAGGCCCCAGGAATTCCCCATTCCACCGAGCTCATCCATATATTGACACTCCAGCGAGCGAGTGATAAACATTAATCCTATCCCCCACCTCTTCAAGTGAAGTGACGAAGCTAGCCAAACACGCACACACACACACAGGAAAAGGGAGAAAAACTCCCCAATAGCTCCCTTCCGAAAGGCAAAAGAAAAACAATTCAAGCACCCCTACTCACCAAGAAGCCGCATATCACGACTGCGGGTTCCTTGAACTCAAGAGTTGGGGGATAGGATTAATAGATCAATTGGTGCAGGCCGATTCTCCCATAGCATGCAGGGTCGAATATATCATCAAACCAAGAACTCTATTAATCCCACCCCCCAATGCTCAAGCCGAAAGAGCCCGCAGGTGCGATATGAGGCCTACTCGGGGGGGAAAGAGAGGAGGAAAAAAGTAATCTTGCACGGGGAGGGGGAGAGGAAGGTAGTGGAGATGCCCTCAGGCACTTCCCTTGTCTGTCGTGTCGGCGCAAGCGTTGAATGCTTCGTGATGAATTGGAGCAGAAATGAGGGGGACATCAGGCCCTTTTTATACCCGAGTCTCTCAGTTTACCGGGCTTAGAAAAAAAAACCATTCTAATACCGTAGAGGAATCACGACAACTCACCAAAGAAAATTTTTATGGCCAAGCAAAGTAAAATAAAGTGTCGGGAGAATGCAGGTGCTTTCAAGATATTATGATATTTCATATCCTTCCGATAGGTCCGCCTAGCCAAATCCAATTCCACTAGTATGTATCAACCCGATAAAACTTGACAAGTTTGACCATATCCGTGCATGGTAGGTGTGATGGTGGGAAGAAGAAAAAAACACCCCCCGCCATCCAGTGGCTCGCCGGAGTACGAAGGGGTTGTCGCCTGCAGGAAAGTGTATGATACCTATCCCGAAGCCAAAAAAACTCTTAAGAACGCATTGGTTTATTCGGCCGACGAGGTAAGCGCCCGCGTTAGTTAAATGGAGGTTCCGCGTCAACCGCGGGTATTTTCCTTTTTCACCTTCCCTCACCCACCCTGCGGCCCGCTTGCGCGTACCGTAGCTGTGCTTAAAGTTTCCAATTTCAACTCGGGACTCGCTCGGGAGAGAAAGTAAGGGTAGTTGGTGTTCAGCCATGTTCGTAAAGTTTTTTCTCTTATCCTTGCTTGTGCCTCGAGGGCCATTTCTTACTGTCAGCAAGAGGGCCTTTTGGATAAACTGTCTCAGGATACGCCTCTCGGGACATTGTAAAAACGTTTGTCGTGACTTGTTTGTACTGGATGGTGGGATGGGGAGGACCAATCAATCGTAAGCGAATGACGTTTGCGAACACAACTGCTATTGCATACGGCCAAAATGCAGATTTTGTGCCGGGATCTCGGTACCATGCATAGTAGTCGTGTTCACAAAAGTCGTTCGATTACGGGTAGCGAAGCGCTTCCAGGGTCAGTGCCGCTTGGAAGGATGGGGGATTTTGCGGGCGAGGCTGTACATTTCGGTGAGTAATTAGTGCTTCTAGGGTACTGTACACATAAGGCGCACAAAAGTACTATAATTTTATCTATACTCTGACCATCGAACAGCGTTGTCTCAGAAATCACAATCGAGTGATCGGTTGTGATTCTCAAGCTTCTCATCCAAGCGCCTATCAGCAGGGGCCTCTTTCCACACTATGATACAACGCAAGGGGTGATTCAAATCAGAGCGCACATGTACTCGTAATATCGAAGCATTTTTAAAGAGGACTGCTATTGCATAACGTCAAGATTGGCACTTTCGGTTGGATCTAGGCCAAGTTCTCTTTTAAAATAACACTGTGATATTGTGATACACATCGCTATATACACTGTATCCCATTGCCCACTAGAAGGATTCGGTGGCTGGAATATGACGGCTGGGAAAGAAATTGATTTCCTCAGAGCCCGGTGTTTCCACTTGAGATATCGGAAGGACAGAAGAGAGGGTTTTAGCCGCAGACGCTAATGATTAGGCGCTTGTTACTTCCGTTTTGGGTATAGAGTGAGCATTAGGACTTTTACCTAGCCATGAGCTCGCATAAGAGTTGAGTTTTCAGCTGGGGACACAGATCTATAACGACAGTAATTTTTCTCTGCGGGCAAGAGTGAAATTAGGATGGAGGGGTGTCCCAGGTGAATCAAGATATACCGGTGCCGACTCCCGACGCTGGTCGTTTCTCAATTCATGGAGGGGTTGGAGGCAGTGTCCAATTCAGACAAAATAGGCTCGGGTTCTGCGAGATCAAACTATTCCCTCGGGCGTGCTGAGGGAGCATGATAAATCATTGGTTTGGTGGCTTGCGTCCCGAGAAGGAGATGCCGGCGATCCTAGCTCCACCTTGTATTGGCTTCAGTGCCGGTCTCTCGATACGGGAATCCCGAAGAAGTATTCAAGTCTTGGAAGAGTTTATTTATGCGTTGAGGTAATAGCCGGTTACCCTCCTACCGGTATTTTGTGTTGCTCATATATGACCGTAAAAACTCGTGCTATCCACTATCTCTGCCAGGTGTCTAATCTCGGTGTTCGGAGACGAAACCCCTTACGAAGGGCGGTGTCTTCCTCACACGATCAAGTCTGAGTGTCCTGAGTGTGTTGGACCCCATTAACTGGTATCCGCAATGCTGTTAACCTGTCAAACGAAAGCTATAGTGGGTGCTGGGGCCGGGATTGATGGAAATTAAAAGCCAGGCGGAGGCAGTGGACAACACGAGGTTTTGCAGTAGTTGGGAAAGCCAACTTGAAGTGTGAGGCTACAAGAAAGAAGGGAAAACATCAGCCCAACGCAGCACTAAAGTGATAAATAAACTACATTATTTGGGGTGAGCTCTATAAAATCAGCATTTCTAGCAATAGGACCTAATTATTAACCAGAATCCAGTTCGCCAGCCATATCCTCATGCTTACTGATACAGTACTCATCCCCTATAGTGTGGTATACAGGTCATCCCCCGGCTGCCCTAGAGCAAAAATATCAACTTAAAAACTGTTCTCAGGATTATGTAGTAGGTGGGAGAAGGGGGGGGGGCAGTCATATCAGCAGCAGCAGTGGTAGAAGCTAGTACTAGGCCTTACAGAGGTTGGAGGAATTTCGGGTCTTCAGTAATAGGATTCTTTTTAGAGTCTAAAATTGGTACCAATAGTGAGAATTGCATACTCAGTTGCTCTTCTGAAGTTAACATATTCTGAATGTATCATGGGGTTGGAAAGGTGTGAGAAAGTAATGCTGCGGAGTTCGGAATTTTGTTTACTAGAAGATAAGAAAAACCTTATTGTATAACTAACAATTTCTTTTATAGTAGCATCACACTCCATCTCCCCGATTGTGAGGAACACGGGATAGGAGGTAACCGGCTATTAGTGAGAGTTCTCTATTACAAAAGTCGGTGTGCATTCATTCTAGCAGCTCAGTAATAGTATGCTAATATGCCAAGCACAGCTTGGCAGGAAATCAAGTATCATAACTCTCTTTAACAGAGAATCAATAGCAACCTACATGTTCCCAATATCTTCTTACTCCTGAAACCGTTGCCAGGGTCCTTTAAGAAGTTGTCGAATAGTTATCTAGGGTTCGCCGGCCAAATATATCCCTGTCTGTTCCGATTGGTGCGTCCCTCCTCCTGCTCCTGCCTCTACACCCCAATACCTCCATCGGAACCTGAGATATATGAATCTTCCCCCGATCACTGTGCTGAGAATCATCCACTCTATCGACTCTGCCGGTAGAACCCTGATCTACATCGGAGTGCCGTGGGATTCCGTAAATAAGCCGCGCTGTTTATTCAAAACGAGTTGGGAGCAACGGATTATCTAAGGGTCTTACCGCATAAACTAGCAAGAACCGGCCCCCACTGAAATAAGCAGCTGCTGAAATGAACCATAATTGGGTCAAGAAAAGAGCCCTGAAAGGCTTAGCCCCAGCCGTAAAGAGTTAGCCTATGGCGTCTTATTGCGATTTCAAGACAAAACTAGGATAAAATCTTATTTGAACGCATTAGCACTGGCCGGTTCTTGCCAGTTTATGCTGTCACATTAAGTTAGCTAGGTTCTGGGTGGTTGCGTCCTATTCCAAGGTGCAGCTTATGTATGGAATTCTGCGGATACTTGTAGAGACTCAAAATTGTTTTTGGAGTTAAACTCGAGTGATCTCCTCTCAGCCTCGTGCTCCGGCTGCACATGTCCCTCACCATCCCCGCACAGCACTAGTGCAGCACGTGCACGGTACAGCGCTAGTATCGTAGCTCAAGCGCAGGGACCAACACCGATCCTTTGAGCATTCGGCCTTCGGAAGATGAGGCTCTTGAGATGCTAAGCCGTCCATTCTCCCGACGAGTGCCCCTCCCGGGCCTCCCCACCTGCTACCCCATGATCCTTCACTCTAGCCATCACAAGTCACCTGGACCCTGAATTCCGTCTGCCTATTAACGTCAAGTGAGATCCTTGCGCAAGCACTGTAGCCAACAAGGAAAAAGAAATTAGCACGCGACCTTCATACCAGACCTGTTCGCAGCTGCCATTCTCGGGGGTGCAAAACTTGTCGAATCTCATGATCATCAGCCCCTCTTCTTCCTCAACATTCCCAGCCTAAAGCAGGCAAGTTCTTCCCCACCATGGAAGGATTCCGACTCGTGATCTATTATTAATACTTGTGTAGGCTAAAAAATGGGAGTTATGTCTGACTATTCTGAAACCCTGATCCTTGGGCACCTGCCCTCAGCTTCCCATGGGGTTAGGGGGAAAGGATGGAGAATGCGGAGAATGCATGAGTACAAGTACCCCATTGCTTCTATGTTTTTGATAATCCTATATCTTCCATGAAGTGACTACCCAAGTAACTGATCTACTCAAGTTCGAAATCCATCTGAGTAGAAACTCTTTCCGAGTACTAGGGTTGCTGCCCCAAACTTAGGGTTTCTATAAAGAAGGGAATAAGAGACCAAGCAAGATGATACGCTATTTTCATATCTTCTCATTTTTGTTCTTCAGTTTTCTTATTACTTCTTCCTCGTTTCCCCAGGAGCTCCGCTCGCAACTACCTTCACTACACGCGCCGAAGAAAGCTCATCTAGCTGAGTTCAAAACAGCCCTCACTATTTTACAGGAGGGTTTTTTCGACTTTCCAACTGGAACATATCCTACAGGTATCGACTGGACGCGCGCAGTATTGGGAACACACCTTGCAGCTGGAATTCACACCATGTCCGGAATTCCGGGGGAAAGAGCTCTTTCAAATACATACTTTGCACAACTAATAGCTTTCTTTTATGGCCAGGATGACGAAGGACTGCGCCGTCAAGCATTCGACGACATATTGTGGGTTGTGCTCGGCTGGCTGGAGGCTCTGAAAGCGATAGATTATCGCAAAGAAACCTTCAAGGATTCCGAATGGACAGGGGCGGAATGGCGGAATGCTTTTGCGCGACGAGCGCTCGAGTTCTACATTCTCGCGGAGGGGGGCTGGGATACAACGCGTTGCGCCGGCGGGATGCTCTGGAGCCCCTACCTGGATCCCTACAAGAACGCTATAACGAATGAGTTGTATATATCTGCTAGCATCGCAATGTACCTCTACTACGGTGATCGGAATGAACGCTATTTATTCAATGCTGTTAGAGGGCACGAATGGTTAAGGAATAGCAACATGACAAACAAACAGGGGCTTTATACCGATGGCTTCCATATTTCGAATGACAAAGGCGTGGGGGAGAAAATATGTGATGTTAGGAACGAGATGGTTTACACATACAACCAGGGTGTGCTCTTAAGTGGGCTACGGGGGCTCGCAGAAGCGACGGGCGACGAGGGGTATTTAACAGAAGGATTCCAACTTGTGGATGCCGTAGTTACCAGCGAGGGGCGTGTGGGAGAGATTGTTCGTGATGGTATCCTCACAGAAAAGTGCGACATTGGAGGGTACTGTTCTCAGGATGGACACACGTTTAAAGGTAGGTTAGGATACAGCACTGATACAAGAAACTTGCTTTCATCCGTTATATCCATGTTTTGTTTTACTTGCTTAAGGCTTATGTGTATCCATGCATAGGCATATTCTTCCACCACTTGACGCTTTTCTGCGAGCCTCTGCCCACCACATCATCCAACAAAGCTTTGAGCGAAGCAGCAAGATCCCAGCACCTCAAACGTTGCACAGACTTACACAATTTCATCCGCAAAAACGCTGAGGCAGCATGGAGCACTCGCAATCCGAAGGGCATTATCGGAGCTTGGTGGGGTGCCCCGAAGCATGTGTCCTCCGCCGACAAGTTCGAAACGATTCTGGACCCCGGAGCTGTGGATATTCAAAACGTTGGTGAGATCGGTAGCCCGTTATCTATTCCGATGGACAACGCAGCAAGCGGAGACTTGAATGACAGGGGTCGCGGAAGAACTGTTGAGAGTCATTCGGGTGGGTTAGCGGTCCTGAGAGCCGTCTTGCAAGTCGCTGAGGGGAGTTAGACCATTATATAGCACCCTACGGTAGTAGAAGTGTCCTGTTTTTTTTGTATTTTTTTTTCTACTTTAGATTTCATTTATATTGCTTCACAAAGCATGGTATCTCTCGGGGCTATTGAACTACTCCCACCCACGGATGAGTTGATATTTCCCTCATGAATTTTTGGTTAGGCGAAGGATACCCCTCCATGTCGGTATCGAATGGCCACTATGCGGTCCTGTACAATAGACAAATACACAATCCACAGCGGAGGCTTAGCCCTCTCATGCATAGCGAGCCGGGATACTTTTTTATCGATTCATTGGCTGCCTTTATCTTTCAACTGTGGTCCTTGAAAGTTGGACTGCAGTTCTTCTCGCTCCTCCCCCATAATTCGACCTGCTTGAAACAGGGAGGTATAAGGGGGCCAGTGAATAAGTTATTGCGGAATCTGAGCTTGCTGGTATTAATCTGGTGAAAGTCATAATTGTAGTGTCAGACCGATCTCATTAGTACTTTTAGGGTGGTGGGTAGGGCAACTTCGCTGCTTGAGCTTTTCGCTGCCGTGCAACACAATTGACGGCCAACGCACACGTCCTTCCCATCCAACTCTACTCTTCCCCCCTTCCGCATTAATTCAGGCGCATCTCGACCAACCAAAGCACGTAAAAATATCGAGAGGTTGTCCCTTCTTGCTCCCATGCTTTGTACTTGTATCGTGGACTGCGGGTGCATTGGTGGCAACCCGCTTTAATCCCCGACCGGAAAGAACACTTCCTTTCCCCTCGCCATATTGTTGTCCTTGTTTGCAAAGGTTTATTGTTATTTTATTTATTTATTTATTTTTCGCTTTTTTCGTGTTTTTTTATAACACTTCTGTCTTACTCGCTCTCGGCTTCTACCCGCGTTCTGAAAGTCCTTATTTTTTCCTCTCTTTTGCTCGTGCAGCCGCTGCTCTTTTGGCACTCACGCCCGGGGGATACAACCCTCCACTTTCAACACAATTCTACCAAACACAACACCCCTCACCCCTCTCTCTCTTCCTCCTGCTCACAATCATTCACCTCTCTACACCCACACCTACGCCCCCCTTCGTGTTCGGCGTAACCCCCTAGTTGCAGTAACAGTGCCCTCATTCATATATGCGTGCCCGCACTCTACTGTACACATTCAGTGCTGTACACATATTACACACATAACTCGCACACACACCACATCCCCATCTATCAATAGAACCCCCCTCTTACTTTTTTCCCCATTAACCGCCATTCCTGGCTCACTTCCCGCTTGCTTTTCACGTCCCATCACTTATTCCCTTCTACCCATATTTCCTCCCCGCCCCTCCTAAAAAAGACCAGGCAGAGCGATACGGGAGGGGAAACGAAACATCCAGACTCAGCAAGCTATCACAATTGACTTCTATACCCCGAACCCAACTTTATCTCGTTCATATCACTATCAAATTGCTTCCCCAGAGCCTTATACCCTCTCCACTAGCGAATGTCCACGTATTGGCGGCCTTCAATACCCGGGTCCTTCCTAGCCACTTTCTCCACACGCCGGACCAACAGCCATCGAAACATGAACCGCGCAAGCACTGTTGACGCCAACAAATCCCCGTCCGCGGAGGTAGCCGAAGATACAAACGGTGGTGGCCAGCAGCGGGAAGACATAATACTGACTCCTGCCTCTACAACAATGTCAGAAGGAAGTGAGGGCGAAAGAAGTGAGAGGCAAGAGGCAGAGGGGGGGTCAACACGGCGGACCGAAGATAACACCGAAACGGGGCACAAGGTTGAAAACAACAACAACAACAACAACAACGATCACCACGATAATATCCCGGAAGAGGAGGATTGGGCTCAGTACACACCATCCCGCAACAACAGAGAAATTCACCAAGAGATGGGCAGTTTGAGTAACGAAATTCCGAACTTGAAAGGGTTATTTGCGAGAAGCAGCTCTGCTATGGACGAAGAGGCCGATGTAAATCACCCCCTCCCTTCTATCTTCATCCCCACCCTTCCTCACAACCTACTTTGTTCTATTTATGGAACATGTGACCTTTAATTTGTTTCTTCCTGATGTGACAAACAAACCGGAAAGGATATTAAGATAACGATTTTTAGCACCTCACGAGAGTAAAAGCAAATCACCGGTCGTCTCTCGCTTCGCTAGCCGAATCTCACCGAGCCGAGATTGCAAACCTGACCGTGTCCCACCAGAATGAAATCAAAAAACTCGAAGAGTCGCACGTAGAGGAGATGCGGAATGCCCGGAGAGGCTATGGCTTTAATAATGATCTCGTTCGTGGATTGCACGAGAGTTATGGGAAACAGATCGAATCATTAGTTCTCGATCTGGGTGAAACCAGGCGACAGCTGAAAATCAAGTCGGGCTCTATTTCATCGACCTCTTCCTCGCCTATGGCAACAAAATCGAGTGTTTCTTCTTTTCCCGATGAGGACCCCTTGGCCCACGATATTCTAGCGAGAAGGTTACCCATGGTTCTTAATTTTGGCGATCTCGATAAGGCACTTTCAACTACCGAAATATCGATTCCGCACCCTGGATCTTCATTTAGGGCTGTGTACAAACACCTCTGCCATGCTGTCAAGAACCACCTCCAAACCCTCAACGCCGCTGCGGAACTATTCGCTACTGGTGCTAAAGGAGCATCGGAAGTTCGGAAGATCAGGCACTGGTATCAATCCGCTCTCGAGGAACGGATCCAGTTTAGAATTCTAAATGAGAGTGGTGGAAGTAACATTAAAGATTTGTGGGAAACCGGATTATGGAAGTCTGACGATTTTATTCTGCAAGTCGATTGTGCGGCGGAAGAGGCCTGGCCGAAAGTTCCCGTTTACGACGAAAACATCGCAGGGCAACGAAAAAAGTTGACCACACCGAGCGCTGGCCGGCCTTCCTCTTTGAGATCTCAGTCGAGAACCTCTTTGGGACTGACATCGGAGCAACTTATCGAAGTTGAAGGTGAAACATCGAGGGGCTTTGATGCCACTGCTGTATTGGAGAGAATCAACCGGGAACTTGGCGAACTAGAGGTCCATGACCGTTTGGGGCATAGCAGCGATGAGAACAAGGAAAACATAGACCATCCCGTACCAAAACGCTACGTGACCGTAGAGGAGGTTGCGGACGAGGACGATCCAGCCAGGGAGGTCGGCGAGGGAGCAGAGGATGAGGGTGTAGGATTGGCGATATCCTCTTCCCCAACACCGACTCCCAAAGAGACAAAGGAGGCCACCGCGCCTTTGGTTTGGCCAGATAACGACAATTTTGGTGATAAAGTGGGATCTAGCGGTCAAGCTGCGTCGGACCGGAGCTTGCTTTCGAAGTTTCTGGACAGTGACTTTGAGACCGGAGAACGATACAAGAGGCCTACTAGCGGATCAAACGCGTCTGATTCCTGGCGATTTGATGAGCTTTTTTCCTCGCCTACAGAGAGGAAGAAGGGCAAAGAGAGAAGTACAGTGTCGTCAGATGGTTTGTTTTTTCCTTCATCATTTCTCATAACTCTCACTCACAGTTTGGACCCATAGAATCGTTACAGGATCGGGACGAGCAAACAAACGGAACTAGGGGACCTAACCCTTGGAGATGGATGTTGACTCCCGATGGAACGGTAATCACGCCACCGCAGTACGATAGCCAAGCTCCTAAAGTCGGGACACAGGGCTTCGAAAGAGCCAATGCGCCGGGTTTGGGGAGGTTAAATGAGGAGGATACCGAGGATGAGCATATCGTTAGCGATTCAGACCAGCCAGACGCTGAACAGGAAGAACCAATAATGGAGAGAAAGAGGCACAAGCCCTTCTTCCCTTTCAGCGAAAAGGCTGCTGCTTCTCCAGCCCCTCCTCCGGCCCCTGAGCCGTCTACACGAAAGTCTCCGACACTTCCAGCTTATCTTCTTGCTGAGATGGAGAGCTCGTATCAGAGCACAAGGATCGACGATGACTCGGATATTGACGATAACCAGCCAAGAGAAGCAGATCTCGAAAATACTTTCTCGAAAACTAAGCCTAGCCAATGCAATACTCCCGTTATGAGTGCTTCTAGAAGCGCAGTTTCCGTGACTCCTCTTCTTGGAGGAAGCCCCGCCCCCCGGCGTGGTGGGCCTTCTCTTAGACTCAATACTGACAATTTCAAAGCTACTCGCGGCGAACGTTCTACGCCGATGCCCAGGGCACCCAACCCAAGTACTTCTACGAAGGGGCCCAAGTATAGAGGCGTCGGTGGCTCCTATGGCTATCCTGGACCCAGCCGTGTGCAGGGAGGGGGTTTAGGCGAACCATGGGAATCAGGGTCCGAAGGAAGCGCCACTGGGAAGTGGGGTGGTCGACGTGGTAATCGATGCGGCCATGGGGAAGGCCCTGGCGCATTTACATGGAGACATGACCTTGAGTCGGAAGGCTTCCGAAGCCGTTCTGTTTCACCACAAATACCGCCACCAAGCCGTTCGTCGATGACCACCACCGATAGAAGTGCTGATTTTATCCTTCCGCCACAGACATACCCGCAGAATATCGGCAGTAGCAGCGGCGGTAACGGGCCTGTTCGCTACGGTGGGGTGCGTTGTATGGGACCTTTGGGTCCCACCCATATGCGAAATTATCCAGGTGCCCACCAAGCCGATATGGCTTTCCACCAGCATATGAGGAATGCGAAAGAGCTCTTCGCAGCCGGCTATCGATCGAGCGGCCCCCCGCCTTACATCAATCCTATGGGTCCAGTATATGCCCCAAACCCTCCACATTCAGTTTCCGCTTTTGCAGCTGGTGCTCCAGGAAGGTCACCTGCGTTCCTCCTTGGAAATAACGAACCAAGGGTCGCATCGGAGAACGGGAGCAATTGGCCGATACGACCTCCACTCGCAGTGCACCCACACTTCAACCCTCAATTTGGCCCGCACTTATGGAATCTTTCCGGCGAGGGACCTCGCCGAAGCTATTCTACCGATTCCGTCTCCCCGCTATTGTGGAAGCTCGATGCGGAGAGTGGATTACAACAGGCCCCAGGCCCCATTCCTGGGCCAATGATGCCCCCACAGCGTCCTGGGTCCACGATCACAGACCAAACCGCATACCAAAACCAGATCAACGCCTCTTGGATGAACGCGGTGGCCAATGGATATGCGCAACAGCCTAGTACTCCCGGAAGCCATGGAAGCGTGGGACAGATGCCAGCCCCGCAGTGGTTCCTCAATATGCAACAAGCCCAAGCCCAGGCTCAGGCTCAGGCTCAAATGCAAGGGAACCCAAATATCCCGCCAGGGTTCGAAGCTTGGGCTGGTAGTCCAGTGGGAGGAATACCAGGCCAATGGGCAGTAGGTCCATTTAGCTCATAATTTTTGTTTTTCACTAACCAAAAAGCCGGGGCTTGTAACAACTAAAAAAACTGTATTTTTGTATGCTTCTTTGTCTCCCGTTTGGTTAATTTGAATTATTTTTCCCTTTTCGGCGAATGGATTCGTTTTTTGTTTCTCATTCTTTGCTTGTCCGGATAATCGCTTGTGCTTTACTTGTTTTGCGACGGGGTTACGGGGGTTTCACATCACTTTGGTGGTCACGGTAAATGCGATGGTTTTGATGTTTGGAAATGAAAAAAAGGATGTCATGAGGTGTTTTTGCTTTCTCTTCCCTATATTTTGCTCTTTTTTTTCTTCACCGGAAAAAAAGCCGTTGTTTGCTGGCCAACTGTTCCCCGTGCCTGGCCCGGGCGGAGCGGAGCGATCGTTTTTGTATGTAGGTTCAATATGTTGGGCTTCGGTTTTTTTTCTTCAGATTTGTTCGATTGTGATGGTTATGGTGATGGTGACGACATCAGCCGGTGTTTTTGAGGTGGGTTTAAGCGAGCCCGGTAGCGAAGCCTAACGACGGTGATGGGGGAGTGTTGCATACCTGATGCTAATCCAAGGACTCTAGATCATCGATTATCACGCGATCATGATCACATTATCACTCGGATTTGGTATCATATTGAATGTGACACAAGGCTGGCGAAATAACACTTCCTCTTGTTTATCTACGGCTTAGGAGACTTTGGTTGGGCTCTCTTTTTCTTGGATTTCTTGCCCAAATCGGGACTCCCGGGACCTCTATTGTGGCCGGGCGGGGCTTTCATGAGAGTAGGGTATTGCTGCATGACCGGCGAATGGTCCTCAAGGTGACTGATCAGACTCTATCTACTTATATGCAATGCATTGTATGAGACGGGTCCTGGTTCGCCACACTGCACTGTACCCTCGGTGTTTTTTTATATTGGTAAACACGGTCTCACCGGCTGCCTTCAAACACCAAGCACGTGTCACAGAAGTTCACCACCCCGCGTCGCATTGAATATCTTTGGTGGGGTTCGACGGATAAATTAACTAAATGGGTAACCTAAATACGATACCGTTCGATACCTACCCAGTGTTTTGCATGCCTTGGCGTTCACTTTCGCCAAGTTTTGAGGACCAAACGAATGGTACCGATAGCGCGCTCCACCGATTGAAACTATCGGTAGGGGCGTAGCACCTATGGATCAGGGTTCAACATCTTTATTTCCTTGCAGTGGGCTGAAACTCTATCGGACATGTTTACCTCACCCAAGGTTGTATTGCTGGGGGGGAAGCTTGAGGGGAGCTCCTTACGATTAGAGTCCACCGGAACTGTGCGCCGACAGGGGGTTGGGAAGTTTGACGATTTGTCACCCGCAGCAGCGCAGCGCTTTTGGGTGACAGCAGCTTTTGTGCCTAAGGGCTGTGCTTCTGAGACGGAGCGTGGAAAAAGATTAAATCCCTGCTTGTGTGAACAGACACGGTTTAATTTCGCGATTGGGGGACACTGGAACTGTTCTCACCGCTCTCAGCCCTGTCGCAAAAAATGTGTTGCTTCGGCTTCTGGCCGAGGTCGTGACTGGAACAAACAGCCAGGTGATGTTTCGTGATTGGGGAATTATGTTTCGGGCCGCTTGAGCAGTAGCCGGCTGTAGCCGTCACGCGACGGCATGGTGGATTACGGGCTCGGCGGGAGAACATGTTATCGGTAACCAGATTGAATTATGCGGGGGGTGTTGGTTATTATAAAACAGGTTAGTTTTAAACCCCTCAAAGAAGGACGGTGATGCTAGGGCTGCAGGTATCGGTCTTTCTGAATGGAGCCGGCTAGTTTGCGGTCTTTTCGACGAACGATAAAACCTATGGACAGAATACCCGCATAACGAGTTGAATATGCGCGGAGCCTACCTGATGCTGGCGCGGTCGATAGGCATGCAAGTGCCAAGCGATAAACCGGGGGGCCGGATGAATAATCCATTCTAGGGCAAGCGGTGCGTCTCCATGGTCTAGAGGGTTCCAATCCCCAAAGATATGCGATATAGGCCCTGGTGGCATCTGAGGTTACCTGGAGAAGCCCAAGGCTGGCATGCAGGTGCGCGCCGCACCCCCTTGTGTTCTCTATCTCTGAAGATTTCCTGCCATCTGCTGACTTCTGGATGGCGGAGAGCTCATATGTTAGGAATTGCATAGCTATTCTATCGGCACCTCCGTGTGTGCGCATTTTTCTACACTATTGATTGCTCGAGCATTATGCGAGTTAGTGAAAGGCAACTGATCACGAGAATTCGATTTCCTGCACAGCTGCCTTCGTCTTGCCCTTTTAATACTCTAGGGCATCGGTGGGAATACGAGGTGGGGGGAATATGGGCATAAGGAGTGAACAGTGGAGGAGAGGGGAGGTAGATTGGGACACAGTGTGCTATACTCGAATTAGTTAGTGCGATACTTGGTGATATTCGAGTGAGATGCCATGCGCTTGTGTCTCGGGAAAAAGTAAAACAAGCATTCCTTATCACAGCCCTCTCTCGCAATAATATAGTGGAAGTTGTGATAAAGACGTAATTGACCTAAGAGCTGCAAATGATTTTGTAAGTGCTATTTTGAAAACCCTCGTCAGCTGGGCTCGTCATACTCGTAACCATAATCCCCAACCAGGCCTCAGATGCGTGAATTGATAATCTACCGTACTGATGACACCGTGTCTGCGGCTACCTTAAGAGCGGAGGTCTAAATTACTTACTACAGTATGATACATGTACGACGCCCACTGTCATTTTCTATCTCTAAATTATCGTGTTTGATCAATTTGAAAGTGGGATGCTAGGTACAATCATACAACTTGGTACAAAAATGCTACTTAATATACGAAGTTGGTCAAGTACATGCCACTTGAGGAGAGAAAAATAAGTAAAGGCAGATTGGTAGGTATTCTTGTTCTTCATTCTGGCAAGTGAGGTTGGTGGTAACAGAAAGATATCCAAAAGTGCCCTATTCATACAATCAGGAAAAACAAAGTGAAGACTCGGCAAGAAACATATGTGCTGACTCTGTTTGACTCTGAAAACCTGCCAAGACAATTGCAATAATTATGAGTAAATCTTGAATGGTATGAGAAAATAATTTGGAGAATATCATGAACTAAATAACTGATCAAGATGGATAAATAGCTTTTGAATAACTAGAATGTTTTCAACACTATGTGGGATGATAATGTGTATACTTTCTGGTTGTTATTGTGAAAATGTCATGAAAATAATGTGATATATTATGTATTCTGTTATTATAATTATGTTCATAGTGTACAGAGAAACTGGAAATATAAACTAAATATTGAAACCAATGCTGTTGTTATAGGAAAAATGATTATGAAACTACTAATTGTCCTATTCAAAGCACTCAGAATTGCAATTTTCTTAAACAAAAGATTGTATTTTTTTCTATACCTATTTTGCCTCTTGTTTAGATTATATCATAATAGGGGAAATTTTTTTGAGAAGAAGGAAGAGTTATGATACCTTTAATACATGGTAAGTATAATTATCTATGTGAATATAACTTGAAGTCCTAACTCTTTTAATATTAGGCAGCTTGTATATATTAGTTATTACCGATTTATTGTTCCGTAGCAATCAAATTTCTTTAAGTATTACTCGGGCGCAATTTTATACTTCCCCCAGGTCTTGCTACTTGGATGTCCAAGACTTTTAGGTTAACCGAAAATAGCCAGTTTTCCTGCCGTTAAGATATTATGGTCTTAAAATTGGTTGGTTTACGTGGTCAATTACTAAGGGAAACGCATTCATGGTTCCCTCACTTGTCACAAACGAAACACCCCACCAACCAACGACCCCCCGTTCCCCCCCCCTTCTCTTCCTGACCACCTTCTTTACCAACAACGCAAACAAGCACTTCAGAACGGCAAAGGAACGGACAGGAAAGCATTGAATGCTCCTGGATCGTCTTATCCAAATACTGTCATCAAAAATGGCTATCGGTACCGCCATCCCCGCCATCCCCGCCATCCCTGCCATAACCGCAATTGCGACCGCGCCAAATTCCGGTGCTCCGATTGAAGCAACCACCACCCCGTCAAAACTCCCCCTAAGCCCAACCGCTCCCCCACCTACCATCCATCATGCATACATGCAATCCGCTCTACGGATTGCTACCTCAGCCCTCCAGAACAATGAGGTACCCGTCGGCTGCGTATTCGTGCATGACTCACGCATAATCGCCAGTGGCCGCAACGACACGAACCGTTCTCTCTGTGGGACCCGCCACGCGGAACTCGTCGCGATTGACAAGATCTTGGCTACCCATCCGCCGTCTATATTCAAAGAGACCGACCTGTACGTTACTGTGGAGCCGTGCATTATGTGTGCCAGCGCACTCAGCCAAGTCGGCATCAGGAAGGTCTACTTCGGCTGCTCGAATGACAGGTTTGGCGGGTGCGGCGGGGTATTGAGGGTTCATGAAGGGGATAAGGGGAATGGCGGAGGAGGATATGAGGTTGTCGGCGGGATTTATTCGTCCAGTGCTGTGGTTAAGCTTAGGGAGTTTTATGTCCAGGAAAACGGAAGGGCCCCGGTCGCTACTAACAAGAAAGGGAGGGAGCTGAAAACCGATAACCTGCCTGTCGACGTGGTTATCTTGTAAGGGGAGAAGTTCCGGATGGATATGGGGTTTGATTTCAGGGGTGGTTTAGTATACCTTGTCTAATAATTACGGCGGTGGCGATGATGGAAAAACCTCTTCCCTTCTCATGTGTTGTCTTATCTTTCACATTGTTGCTTTTTACTGCTGTTTTCTATTATGGCAGGCGGGCTCCTTGCGTACTTAGTTGGCTGGCATGTTGGTGAATTGGTATTCTGGCGTCATACTCGTTTCAGCTTCTCTTTCTCTTTCTCTTCCCCTAATTCTACGATGCATCCTTAATTCCCTTTGTTTTTGATACCACGAACGGACTAGACTAGATTAGGCTGGCTTAAATGTTGGGAGACGCTCTTTTCACCATACTTTTTCCTTCTCTAATACTGATGGCAATCGGTACCTTGATTTTTAGATATCTTCAAAGTTCAATAAACTTGTGTTTCATGTCAAATGTTTCTGTAACTTGACTTGGTGTATTTGTTCTCCCCGAACTCCTCTGGAGTAATTTGTTGTAAGAGTTTAGGCGTATGCTTACGGGTTTTGGCAAGGATTTCGGCTTTAAATAAAATAGCTAGCTCTCCTCCTACTCCGGCTCGCTTTCGCTAATAGTGGGCAGGAGTGACGCAGGAGCAAGCGCGGGAGAAAACACGAGAAAATTATCCAGACAACTACCGTATAATCCGGCGAAAGTCGGATTGGAGCTAAAGCGAAACTGAGGCAACCGAGCCAACAAAAGGGCACGAAGAAGGGCGAATTTGCCACAGCTTAAACAGATAGGCACCGGTGGTTGGACAGGTTCAAGAAAATCCGCACTAGCGCCAATCCGACGAAAGTCGGATTATACGGGTATACCCAGCATTCCTCATCTACCCCATGCTCCCCAGACTAAATCAGAAATCAAGCCGCCTTCTACCATGGAGGAAATGGAGGTGAAATGGGGATGAACGGGAGTGGCTGCCGGTAAGGTACAAGGAGCTCTAAGCTAAGGGCCTATTTGGCGAAAATGGGACCCCCCGTTGGGCGACCGTTTCTGCTGCGAAGATGGCCTTCTCCACTTTGAAACGGAAAGAAAAGAGTCATTTGTATGGGGGAACGGAACGGAACCGTTGTATCCAAACATGCCCTAATACGGTATTGGTGCATGTAACGGTGAGAAGGAGGGGGAGAAAGTGGTCAGAGATATAGAGGCTCAAAGAGGGTTTGTTCTAATTGATTCATTGATAAAAATGATCCTACTGTAGGAGAAAATCCTCTAAATCTATTTTAAGCTCAACATATTCCCCTACCCTGCTCCCGGAGCAAATGCCAATATGATGAATCTCAATTCCTGCTAGGTGACAACGATAAAGTGGGGGTACATACTGCGCAGGCAGAAGAGTGGTATACTATCCCAGGAGGTAGTGGGAGTAGCAGCAGTGGCTGTAAAGTCTTGGTTGGTAAATTAGATTTCGATTCTTTATGTGTATAGAACATTGGGTTCTAATGCTGTGAATGCCGATTTTTTAGAGATTGACTGGGGGGGACCTATCAATCTATCACTTCTAGTTCAACCAATGACCATCAGAGCAAAACCTCCTCCAATGCCGTAAAAACCGAAATAATTGTGCATCACGCTAGGACGTTGAAGTTGCCTGTCCTAGTAAGGTCTGTTGCCCCACTCACGTGAGGGCTGAAAGAGAATATTATCGGCGTGTTTTCTCCGCCTAGACTAATCCAAAGGGGAAATTCTGGACGTCCGAGCGCCATGCCCAATTATTTCGGTTGTGTTAAGATACCGCAAGGACCGAAATAATTGAGAATGACGCTAGGACGTCCAGAATTTCCGGCTTTGGATTAGGGTAAAAAAACACACGGCGAGAAGATTCTCCTTCAGCCTTTACTTGAGACAAAGACCTTACTAGGAGAGGCAACTCCAACGTCCTAGCGAGATTCTCAATTATTTCGGTTTTTACTGGTACTTGTACGCAGTTCTGTGTGGTGGGGCTCTAAGCTTCACCGGCAGGATAAGCACTAAAATCAAGTGTAGGCAACGAATAGACAAAAGGCACCGTATCTATTATTCTAGCGGCATGAAAGCGCCCGAGATTCTAGCACTGCTTTCGCAATAAGTGTGTATTCTTACTTTTTCCGGATTTTGTAATACAAAGTGTAAGTTGTGTTTTAAAAGGACAGGAAATACCGGTAGGATTCCTTGGTGTGGAATGTGCAAAATGCACAAATGACGACCAGGTGTGTCATAGGGGGGGACTCTACCATACGATAGAAGTGATGGTTTCTCCGAGTCTCAAACGAGCCCCACGGTGGCCTTAGTAGCACCGTGCACAAAATCCAAAGATGGCTGACCGAGTTATGTATGAACTTTATGGAGAAGACCAGGTAACGACAGTATGGCACCATCCGGGTAGCGCAAAATAATCTCTTGTAGGCGTTATCCGACGAGGAATCTATAAATCGGACCAATCAGCCAATTGTGATCGATGGTATCATAAAATTAAAATAAAACTCAGATTCCCACTCTTGTCGGTAGCCATCTTGGCTGGAGAGTAACTGGGCTTGTCTGCGGCTTGGAGGCGGTGTGGTGGTGGAGGCGGGAGTACGTCGTAGTTACCTCTCGCCGTGCAACGTGACACAGTAGCACGGGGAGCACTGCTTGTTGGGATTGTAGTGTACACCACCCCTCTCGCCGACATTTCCTGTAACCTGTGTATCAACGATAGAATATCGCACAAGTAGCACAAACTCCTGCACTACGCTATCGTGCGCACACTCGTACCACAAATGGCGTGGTAACCAGCGGGCCGGTCCATTTATTCCGTCCTTCCTCCCTCCCTCCCTTCCGTCCCTCCGTTCCCTCTACCCTCCTTTTATGAGAGGTTTAGAATCGCGCCTTTCGTTCCTTGGGGTGCTTGAGACGGCCAATTGAGAAGTCCCTCGGTGAGTTGAGTGGTGTGCAGAAAGGCCCTGTAGTCGGGGGGCACAGTATCATATGTGCTTTGGCGTGATGTGATAAGTACACTTTGTCAATTGGTCCAGCCTATCAATGATTTTATATGCTGGATTTTGTCTACCTCGTTCTCCGGTTGTACGGATGTTAGCGAGGGTGATAAATAATAAGTTGGTACGGGGTGGTTAGTGGTTAGTGGTTGGTCTTTGTATCGCTGTGGCTATGTTATATCACATCTTTTCCCAACGAGGTAGTATTAGTGGTGCATGGTAGTATAGTACTCATTCGTCCTTATCAAGACTGCCTCGGTGAGCTAGATCTTTGATGGGGGCACCAGCGAAAGGTCATCTGGACGAGGAATTCTTGGCAAAGATCCGTGGGTACAATACGGTAGTGTATTATTAGTCTCCTGTTGGGGAGAGTGCAGATTCTAGAAGCATAATAGCACAGCTGAACGAAGTAAAACAGAATGGTCAGGCAAGCCAGTGGCTGATGTTCCACATATAACGGAAGGTGCCTTAGTGAATCTTTATTAAAGAGCGTAAGTGTTTTTTTATTGGGACAACAAGCTGGTCCACTAACTAACGAACGGGTAAAAAACAAGTAGAGCAGAAAGACTAGAAACGAGCAAACAAGCAGACAGAGCGAGTGAATAGAAACCAAGCAAAACCGCCTAGGGGGTACTTAAACCGTTGACGCAAGTAAAAGTGAAAGACAACCTAAAAAGGGAAACATCAAAAAAATCAAATTGAGAAACTTCCTCCCCTTCCCCCTCCCCTTAATAATGCAAATGTGGGCCGATGTCATTCATAACTACTGATGAAAACATTATCGGTGGTGGCCTCAGCACTGATACACAAGCTCCGGTAGGGTCCCCCAACACTGTCGAAGTATCATTGAGCCCCCCCTTCGGGAGCGCCGATTGCAAGGATCTCCTGGAGGATCCCCTCCGCAGCATTCGGGACGAATCTAAGGCTCCCACCGACATCCGTTATCCTTTCGAGGGCGGCATTGAGCCTAGCTTGGAGGACTGCTGCCCTATTGTTGGCTCCATCTAGCCTACCCTGCAGGACTGCGATCTGGTTGTTGGCTTCACTGAGCCTATGATCTGGGGACCTGGGTATTTTCGCCTTATAGGTCCTTTCGATATTTTCCGCGACGAACCTGAGCCATTTCTCTTTTTGCTCTGAGGAAACGGGGGCTGTTTGACAAGGGGGAGAGGTGGTTAGCAAGGGGTGTCAAACAGGAGATTTTTGGGTGGGCCTAGGAAGAGCTTATATGGTAACTTACACTCTATGTTTTCACCCCCAGGTTCACGTTTGAAAAGATCCCAAAGGGGATTATGGATCCGCATAAACTCAGGAGGCCCGTCCACTTCAATCGCGAGAGTCTGGCCGTTCATTTCAAGAGTTTGCTGAAGGGCTTAAGATATCTGTTAGTCGTTCTGGCATTAGTTTGAACACATCGCGATAAACTCTGATTGCTCATGGAGGTCAATCAAAGGAGAATACTAGGGGCCTTACATGTTGTTCGCGTGAGCACTGGAGAACGTCTGTTGAGGAAGGCGTCGCGGAAAAGATCCTTAGAGAGTTTGGGTAGTGGTAATTGAATGTTCGCAAGATGTTGAGCTGTCTGTCTGTCTGTCTGTCTGTCTGTCTGTCTGTCTGTCTGTCTGTCTGTCTGTCTGTCTGTCTGTCTGTCTGTCTGTCTGTCTGTCTGTCTGTCTGTCTGTCTGTCTGTCTGTCTGTCTGTCTGTCTGTGTGTGTGTTTGGCTGCCCGAGGGCTGGGGACTTCAGACTTTATAGCTTAAAGACTTTCGAGGCCAACTAAACCTATCTGCCATAGGGATTGCACACTATTCACATAAAAACTACCCATCCCGATAGTACTCGGGGGTTTGAGCAAGATAGATGCACAGATCCTCAATATCTAGCCCAGACAGCTCTAGAATGGCGAGGCGGGGAGCAGACTCCCCAACATGATGGATGCTGGTCCTCGTGATTTTGCAAGTTCTCAAAAGGACGCAACATATTTCGTGCCCTGCTAGGGCTGGGGCAGAGAATAGTGCTGTTAGCCTGGAGGGATGGAGCTGAGCCGGAGCAGAATGTAAGTGTCTCAAAGTTGAGTCTACGTAACGATAATGGCCTAGATTTCTTGGAGAATTTCTGTTATATTGAATAGATATTAGGGTGAGGTAAGCATGGAGAACGATTGTGCCGTTGTGCAAAAAGAAAAGAAAAGAAAAGAAAAAGGGCCTGGAGAGGTTAGTACTGGCAGTGTGCTCCTACACTAGATGCTAGAGTGCGCAACGTAACGATATTAGATAGTATTAAATTCCATACTCACCGCCGCTGTCTCAGCCCTCAACTGGAGGTCTTTGTCCTCAGTGCTTAGCATTTGACTTTGTCCCCGGGGAAAAGGGATGGAGTGAGCGAGTGATTCACGATGACATGGGCGTATTGCACCTAGGGAGAAGGCTGGAATTTGTTGAACTCAATAACTAATAAGAAGGCACACGGGGGGAGACACCCAGGTTTTTGACTTAAAGGGAGATCCATGGATCTCAAACTATCACGGGGGGGGACAAGGCGGCCAATCGGCTTTTTAGCTGAGTTCTGTTTTGGGACATGTCAATACTTTAAGTAACCCCAATCCCCGGTTAAGCAGCAAGCCCTGTCTTAATTAGACGTACCGGTGCACCGGAAATCTCTGGTTGGTGCGGGGCCCATACCATTCACTCCTTTTCCTTGTACCAAAAGTCGTCATCCCAAAAACGTTGCCTGTCATCAGATCCACTACCAGAAAAACAGGGATTATGAGAGACATCGACTTAAACAGGGCAGACCCGGACCTTTATCCTAGATTTTATGGTGGCCCGAAATAAAGGCCTATGAGATCCCTAGGATGTAGTGTCATGGTGCATTCATGCGCTAGGGGTTGTATCCATATGTGGAGGGTGCAATTCTGACATAGGACAATATATTATGGGATTTTAGAGGCCAATAGCTGGGAGTTTTTTCCCCCGGTTTCCGAGCAGCTAAAAGGTGCAGTGTGTACTGGAGGATAGCGAACAGGAGCCTTGCGCAAGCTTGGTAGCTCAGTGCGTTGTGTGCTCATGATCATGAAAGGCAGAATCATCCGTCTAAGTGGCTTCGGACGGGGAGGTGTTGTTTGTACACCTTAACGAAGAATATCTAAGACAAAGCGATGTTAATTGTGCTTCTGAATTAGTGTCTGAGATATCAACAATCAGATGTCATGTGGGGTTTGTGTGTCCCTACTGCTGACCGGTGGCTAGTAAAAAAATTCGCAAATATTGTGAACACGCCCTGTTGCTTTTATCCCAGACCCCCGTGCGCGCGTACACACAATGCCTGAACCCGCCATGCCTTTAGCCCCGGTGGTTGGGTCTAGAAAAGCAGATTTTTGGTTTTAAATTTGTCACCCTATTACACTTTTTTTTTAAAAAAAAAAAAATTTAGTCAAGGAAAAACTAAGGAGGGGGAAGGGGATGGACTTTCTGATTGTGGAGTTAGGGTTGGTAGATATAGGAAAGTGTATCATAACTAGGATAAAGCCAAACCCTGGAGGGGATAGGTTCGGTGGAGGTAGGCATAGGAGTTTATGATACACCTCAGATTGGCACTCAGCCCTACAGATACACGCTGATATCATGGGGCACCGGGGCTAACCTTCTATAGTGAGGGCACACTTCCAGGCCCAGGAGAAACCCGGGGATAATGTCCTAGCCACTAACGTCGGGAAATTCTCAGCTATCATACACTATAGGCCATTGCATCTGCGGAGACCTCTCGATACTTGGGTTCAATTGCACGGTAGAGTGCTAGCGGATTGTTTGAAATATTTAGGGGGGAAGCAAATGATCCGGCCACCGTAAGAACTGAAATAATTGAGAATGACGCTAGGACGTCCAGAATTTCCGGCTTTGGATTAGGGGACAAAACACGGCGAGAAGATTCCCTTTCAGCAATCACTTGAGACACAGACCTTACTAGGAGAGGCAACTCCAACGTCCTAGCGATATTCTCAATTGTTTCGGGTTTTACGGTATGGTATAACCAATGCTTCCATAGGTACCTTAGGGGCTGTTTGGCGTGACAAGTTTAGACGTCGAAATCATAGTTCCGGCCCAAACCATTGTTTGTATTATAACTACAGGAATTTTTGGTAGATTTTAATTACAAACCTTGGTTTGCAGCAGCCAGCACCAAATCTTTGACTGTTTCTGACAGGATATGAGGTTCTTTCAACCATTGTTGCGAAGCCATGGTTTGTAATCACCCAAATTTTACAAAAATGCCACGCCAAGCAGCCCCCTAAGTTTGTGGAAATAGCTGTAACCCACTCCCACATCCAAATCATGTTCCGAGTACTCCAAAATCCTCGGGTAGGATCTTCTAAGCATTCTTTCATTAGTGACGATCGTGGGGGGGGGGGGGTCACCAACGATCACTCGTGAATCGTGAATCTTGCTTGTACTTGCCGGATCACAAAGTCCCCATCCATCCCAAATCCCGTTAGCCTCTGTGACAACGATCACCCACCCTTACTCGGATCCATGAAGCGCTAGTCTATCGTACATCAACCACCACTACTCGGGGGTTTTCAGAAGATATGAGCGGCATGTTTCATAGAGGGGGTAAAATCTGAATACTAGCCAGCATTTGATTGGTGATCTATGGTCGCTGGAAATGGGCCGGGGCGGTCCGTTGTTATAAGGCTGGCCGGGTTTATGGTGGAGGATTTTGCGATTCGGCAAGTAAGAAGGTCGATTAACTACTGCCACACACTACAGGCTTAATTGACTAGAATTCCCTAAGACCGGGGGTCTGGGCCCCGAAGTTATATTACTTCTCTGTAAACAAAAAGAAGTGAAGATAAGGACGAAGAAACCCCCGAACTACCAGGCTAGGTCACAAAAGGAAATATTAAGAAAAGGAAAAGAAAAAGAAAAAGGAGAAAAACGCGGCAACCCCCTACCTAGTTTGAAATTGCAAGTAATTCCTGGATCTCCTCCTTCGTAAACCCGAGGATGTACAAAACATCTAGCATGGTTTCTGAATTGAGTCTTGTGGGTGCCGCAACTTGAACAGAAGACTTTGCATTAAAGGCAATGCCGACACCGGCCTTCTTCATCATTAGTAGGTCATTCGCACCGTCTCCGATTGCCATGGTTTGTTCAAGAGCGATCCCATTCTCTTTGGCGATCTCTTCGAGTAAGAGTGCCTTACGCTCTGCATGCACGATGGGCCCACAAAGCTCCCCAGTAAGAAATTTACCGTCTTCCGAAACAACGAGCTATGAATCCTTGGTTAGCGGATTATCGGACATTTCTCCAAATACTATTCATACATTATTTGCGTGAGCATAATCGAAACCAAGCTCCTCTTTAACATACTCGGCCAACGGAACGAACCCGCCACTGAGAACAGCTAGTTTGTATCCAAGGGTCTTGAGCACACGGCATAGTTCTCGGACACCGGGGGTGAAGGTAATGACAGATTTAAGTTCCTGGAATACTGTTGAGGGGACCCCTTTGAGTAGTGTAACTCGCTGTCGAAGAGATTCTGTGAAGTCTATTTCCCCATTCATTGCACGGGCGGTAATGGACTACAGTAGATTAGAACCACGCGGGGGAATAAATCTCAAGGGGGCAAACAATACCGAAACCTGGTCCTCGACCCCCAGGAACTTCGCGATCTCGTCAATAACCTCCTGCTCGATTAAAGTCGAGTCCATGTCGAACACAGCAAGACGCTTGTACCGTCTGAAAATATTATTCTCCTGTAAAACAAGTTCGACATTCCATTTCCTCTCGAAGTACCATAGGCTAGTGTGCCTTCTCAATTCGTTGAGCTGTAGCATCTCCGGCATGGACAAAGAAATCTCCATAACTTTTGGATGTTCAGAAGAGTCGAGGCAACGATGGTTGGTCCCCCACTTCTTCCATGGTACGAGCAACTCATCGATTGTCTGGATGAACTCGAACATGGCCATGTCTGAAACGTAGGAGCCGAAATTGACATCATGTCTCTCGACCCCTATTTCTTCTCCGTCGGCCGTGACCAAGGATTGATTGGGATTGTAGAAGAGGGTTGCGACCAGTTGCAGCGCGGACTCGGTAGCCACACAATTCTTATGCGAAACAGTATGCACAATACCAGAGTTTTTAATCAAAACGCGTTTGCCATCAGGCGTAATTATTTCAACAGGGGTTGTATGGTCTTCGTTTGGAGTAGGGGGTGCTCCGTGGAGGTCTCTGATGTGAAGACCAGCACTATAACTTGCGGCTCCTGTCAGGCCCTGCCCGGGTGCGACAAGAGGGGTGTTGGACGGTTCAATCCAACTCATGATGGTGAGGATAATGAGGAGGTGCGCCGAGAACGGAGCAGCCGTCTGATTGTTTTGAGGGCGCCGGGAGAGAATGAAGGAATGGGAGATAAGCAAAGAATAGAATTTCGACCGTAAATGAGAGAAGGCGCAGGGTAAAAAGGCGGGGGAGGGACGATGGATCTACGGGGTGGTCCTTTTCCCTATATTCGCATGGCAAGTTTTTTTGGTTGCTAAGTTACAAAGGTTCGGTAAGTTATGGAGCCGTTATTTGAGGTTAACCAGCCCAATATATACACCCCGTATATTCCTGTTAATAGCTTCCTGCCCTTTGTGCCGTGCAGCACTCTGGTGCCATTCCCATACCCTATACCTCTCCTACTTCCAGTTTCTGTGCAGTAAACACTGCACTTCGAGCAGCATTGCAACGTGGTAATAGGAGAACGGGTTACGATAAACCACGGTAACTCATCGCTCTCAGGAATTATGATGCCATCTTGCTTAGCATTTAACAAGGGTAATCTGGCAGATGGAGCATTCCGCACCAATCAAACTCCGAAGAGTATTACACTGACATCATAAGACCCATCCACTACTAATGAAAGAGAGGGCAAGTCGAGGAGTGGACGGAGGTAATTCCCCCAGCCACCCCCCAGCGTGATAACGATAGATAGACTACGACCTGTTATGAGAGCCTTCATACAAGAGTAAGAATCTATTAAATAAAACAAACTATGAATATAATTGGCCGGTTAGGCTCAAATAATTGATCCATAACTGTTAGAATCCTGCGAGACCTTGTAGATGCACACAGTGAGGCACGGAACATGCAAATTCTTTGGGGTGAAGCTGGTATTGTTTTAAATCCTAGGATAACCCACCGCATTACACAAATTTTGCGGACGGGAGTACAACCCCTTAACTTACGATACCTGTGGTATGGTCGCGTGTCTCTAATATGGTAGGCTACCTGAGTTACTGACCATAATCAGCTATTGAAAATTGTCTGGCTCGGAGAATTGCAGCCCGATGTTCAATTCCAGCAACGGATAAGAAGTCAGTCCCGAGTGCGCTCAAGATAAAAGGGAAAAAATAGCGAAAAAAGAAGCAGAAACAATCGGGTAATGTTGTATATTATAGCCCGTAGGGGCCACTCAGTACTATGTGGTCGTCTATATAGCTAATGGTATCTGGCATTATACGAACCATGCCCGGCTTTCACCGCCATCCCTAGAAACTCGGGGGAAGTTTGGTATTGCTGCCATCCCAGCGGTTCGCCCCGGGCGATGATCAACTCCAGAGAAACCGCAAAAAACTGGAATAATCCACTCGTAGAATCTCTCTGGAACATAAAAGCTATTCCAACTAAGGCCCACAAGGAAATCATATCTCCGTGCTGTTCCCCTAATTCGAAAGGGGATTCTGGGTAGCCCAACCTGACCCATCATTTCTCGCCCAAGAGTTATAAAGGCATCAGAACAGCGCATTTCGCAGCTAGCTCACATAGCAAACGCAGAGCTCAGTGGCTGCACCACACCCTCCATGCTATAGACCCGAATGGATATCAAGGCACTCAAAGGACCGCCTGAGAGCAAATACGGTCTTGGGTATTCTCTCGCCGCATTCCGCGAATCCTGCTGATATAATACTATATATAGTCCATCAACTATTGTGAGAATATAGGTTAAACCCTTCTCTTCTCATAGCTTTTCCTACTGGCATACCAGTAGCACTCCTCTGATGTACTAGTACCAGACTCTACACACCCACTGCTAGTAAATGTTACGGGTTTAAGTAAGAGCAAGAGAGGTCAAACACTAGTATTAAAGCTATCTAGGAAGTATGCTCAAGTTGTTCACTAAGGATATTACTATAATGGGATAGAACGCATTGCAAACAAGTAGTTGAAATCATAACCCCTCATTCGGTATGGTTTTGTTTAATCTTGTTGAAATTGGGCTTTCAGATATGCACTTTCTACGTATTAGAGTACGACAAAGCCGGTCATTCTCCCTTAGACCCGGTTTCCTGCTCTCCGAGTCAGACCTACCCTATTTGACTTTTCCCTCATGTCACCGCTCAATAAATCGACTGGATATGCAATTCTGTTCTCATTTGTTTTCTCTTGTCTTCCATATTGTTTCCTTTAACATCTCCGCTGCTGATATATGTTGTTGTTTCACTGTATAAATAGTAGGCCTTTCTGGCTCTCTAAGATTGAACGAAGTTCCTTGGTATCTCTCGCACACACATGTCTCCGGTATATGGCCTGGCTATTGGACCGTTTTTCAACAAATCTTGTGCCTATTTCTCTAGCGCTCTCTATCCAAACCCCAGATGAAACAGTCATTTCTACTCAATTGTCACTTGGTCTTCATGTTTCAAAGGCGACCTTCATCAACCATTTCACTCTCCAGGATGTTTCACCCATCCAGGACCATAAAATGCCACGACGCTTGTACCTCTTTAATTTTGAATACCATAAAAGCTATAATAACTGAACAAGGTGCCATGCCGTTGGACCCGCCCCCTCTCGTAAAGTCGATGTTTTTTTTGATTGTGTATACTTTTCAGAGCTCTTTTTTTGCAGTATTTTTCGCCCCCCCCCCCCCCAAAGTTGGGAATTTTGAGCCACATACTGTAGCACATTGTTCGATTACTGTAAAAACTCGGTGAATCCGCCATCTAGGATCGGGCTCGGGCGGCCCCCGATCAGAGACAAAACACAGAGAAGGAATGGCGCTATCAAGATGTTGTCTGGATTGGGGAGGCTTAACTTACTGGATCTCATTAACTGGTATTCGTTACTTTTTTTAACTTACTCAGCCAAGTCAATCGCAGTTTAGACATTGATTTCTGTTGAGATTCCCGATGGTGGATTTATCGAGTTTTTACGGTTTTAAGTTTTTACGGTAAGTTATGATACCCCTACTCGAGTACTTTCACTCTGGCATCATAGAACTAGTTCATTTCTGTTATTGCCAAGACCGCAGATATTGGCACGAGGTGGCTGGTGGCGCAACAGTGCGGCTCCGCTAATCTTGTGATGCAGTTACTGTCCTACAGACACGAGCGAGTATTATGACGATTTGACTATTGCACTGAGACTCCCTCCGGTACCTTGGTTCACCAACTCCCCACTAATTACTTTTCGCATTCCCCTTCCCCACCTTTCGCCCTATTCACACAACATGTTCACAGAAGCTGATATCAAGGGATTGTTACGCACTTGTCCAGCAGCCCCGCCTTACATTGAGCTCCTTTCAGGGACCGGAATCATCACCGAAGCTACCCTCCGCACCGAAATCTCCCAGCGCATTTTGGACTCCCCTCATTCCCCTGGCCGTACCTCAGTCTTCGAACTCGGCAGCGATTTTTCCATCGAGGCGAGAGTAATAGAGCGATTACTGCCAGCCCAACAAGGTGATTGGGCCAGAGTTGGTGCTTCGACAATTATTACCGCGTAGGCGATCTCACTCCTTGGTTGCGAGCAAACCGCTAATTGGGTGTAGGCCTGAACTACAACGACTTCGAGATCAAATTCAAAAGGATCTTGATAGTGACCTAATCCATGTCTCAAGCTTCTGCAAGAATAATTCGATCGATCTCGAGCTCTTCCGGAGACTGCCGGTCGGTGCGTACCACTGGCTTGGGAACGACCGAGAGTGGGTGTTTGGCACGGGCTTACTTGAGAGTCTGAGATACGAAGTGCTGGATTCTTTGAGCGGGCTAGATGGGTCTGTTTCTTCCCTGTTTTTGGATGTCCTAAGGCTGAGTTCCTGTAGCCCTATAGAACTTTCAACACTATTTCCTGAGAGAGAATTCCCACTTGCCTTTATCTCGGTAGTTGTGACACCCATGTCTAAAGAAGGGGCTCTAGATGGGAAAGTCAAAGATGGCCACTACATCCCAAACAAATATATTCAAGCACAGCAGGAGGACCTTGTACACGAGTTGAGAAAAGAGCGGATTCTCGGTGCGTGAGCGTGACTCCCTGGGATCAGGGTAGCACTTTACTAAGATTCTCCAGATATCCAGTCAATACACAAAGCAGGTGTTCAGGACCCACGAAGTTTCATTTTAGAGCGAGATCCCAGTTCTCGGCTTTTAACTACACATTTTGTGACTGAGGGTTTTTTAGAGGATGTCCGAGGTCGGGTTTCCGAAAAAATCTCGACGCAAATGTGGAGCGATTTGGAGGTAATCCTTCTCGTGGTGTCTCGATCAACATATACCAATCTAACCCCTGCGGCAGTTCCTGGATACACGCCTTAGCCCTGCCGATACCTCTGCGCTCGTTAGTTTGCTAACTGCTCCAGACGGCTCACCTCTCGAGGGAATAGGAGCCTTTGTTGTCTCTACCGCCCTCCTCCCTTCTCTCAACACCGAGTCTACCTCCTATGCAAAATCTCTAGCCGAGAAAGCTCACACAAAGGGCGCGCCCAATCCAACTCTCGAGCCACGAGACCTATCAAAGCACCTTTCATCTAAAGCCCCCCGACAAGTCATCTCACACTACATCTCTGCTCTTCACCCACCCGCCCTCTCTCTCCTAAACTCGCATTTCGAATCCCTCAAGTCTTCAGAGATCAACGATGCCAAACAAGTTTTTGCAGACAGATACTACACACGCCTAGTAGTCCACAAGAGAGCTATAGACGGTCTCAACGACAAGTCACTCCGTTTCAAATTAGAGGCAGACCTTCTCGTTCACTGTCGCGAGGTCATCGTCCCATCCTTGAGCGAATACATCACTACAACACCAGGCGTTGGGGAGCTATGCGTGAAACTCACGGAGGCCCCAGAGTTAGGCAGAATCTTCAACCACCTCGCCACCTTCATTGATGATAAAGTGCCAGATGTTGATTCCATGCAAGCTGTCAAGGAATCTATGATCCAAGACCTTAAAGCACAGCTACAACTTAGTAATGACCCCGCAGAGATGGCGCTACTGGCGCTCCTGATACTACTGGCAAGGAGGGGCTATGGGGCGCTTAGATTTTCAGAGAAATACATACCCGTGTTCGTGCCTAAGAAGCAGAAAAAGCAAAAAGGCGCGGAGGAAGGGGTGGCAGAGAAGTTGCTTAGGGAGGTGAAAAGGAAGAAGCTAAGCAAAGGCGTTCCCGAACTATTAGACAGGGTCATGGGCGCAATTACAAAAAAGCAAAAGGTTGAGGAGGGGGATTTGGAAAGGTTGAAAGGGATTGGGAATGATACGGTAGGATTTGGTTTAAGCTCAGATTAGAAGGGGTCCTTTGGATCGGCTTTTTGTAGATATTCCAATGGTTAAGCCATTTTGTCACCTTTTACTGCCACTGCCACCACCACCTTTGTTATTTTAGAATCTGGTTGAAGTGATACACTTTTGGGACTCCTTTTACACAACTGCTAGCTAGAAGGGAAGTGAGCAGTAGTTTTTTCCAAGCTCCAAACCCTGTCTCCCAGAACATTTCCATCATGTAGCACCGTACTATACAACTGCAATACTCCTCGTTTCACCCAAGGCGGGTTCTCTCCCACCGCCACACCAATCCCAGAACCAAACATGGGAGGGAAGGGAAAGGAAAACTATGAGTTGTACGGCAAACCACTGACGGGTACGGTAGGTATCGTGGCATTGCTTACATCCTAGTAGAGCTTGAGGTAAAAAGGTGTCAAATATAAACACTACCAACTCTGCTGCACCAGCGATGGTGCCAATAAGCCAGGGCGGTTTCCCTACTCGACTTAAATCATGGGCGAGAATATCTCCTAGGTTGTGGCGTTTGGAGACTTCGAAAAAATTGGGGAGGGGAATTCCGGGGTAAAGTAGGGGAGCTATATCTAAGGGACGAGGAAGAGGGTACGGCACCTGCAATGCGAACAAGAATAGACTACCACCTGGAAGTCTGGGAATATTGCTTAGGGGGGTCTACATATACACCATCAAGTACTCGAGTAAGGTGTAGCACCGGAGTATCTCTCTGTGCTTTGAGGGTGAGTGCAGCCGTGAGCCGGGAGTCCCGGGCTTGTTAAGTTGTTATCGAGTGATTTGATATGGAGGGATTGGGGACGGCAGCGCAGCGTAGTGCTTGGGTAGGCTCCAGTACGGCAGCCGAATATCTCGGGCTCAAATATTACAAGTGTATTCTGGCTTCTATTCGCATCATGGACAATAGACATGCATCGCACTCACGTAGGGTAACTTAACTGTTAAACTCCGATTTGCGATCCTTAAAGCAACAAAAAATAATAATTTATGATATCATAGTATGATATTATTATCATACTTCCTGAACAGCGCGAACCCCAGCCGCGTCAGCCACATAGACCCTAGCACCCAACTTCCCCAGCAACTGCTGTCAAACCTTGGCAACCGACCCCAGCTCAACCCCAAACAATCAGGCTCTCTCTTGCTCTCCTGCTCTCTTAACTAACCGCACTACTCTCTGTGGGAAAAAGTCATCAATGCCTCTAACCAAAACTCCCTGGCACCCCCTCCCGTTGACCACCCCGAACCGGTCCGTCCCGCCACTACTCCTGCAGTCAACCTTCACATCAACAACCTATACCATTCACCTAACCGACCTGGTAAATATATGGTCGGAATCACTTTCCAAACGTGAGATCCTGGCTCGTGCCGAGCGCGACAGCACTGCCATCGATCCGAGTGAGGATGTGAGCCAGTTGCCCATACTTCTGGAGAAGCTGGAATCTGCGCTCGGTAGGAAGAGAGACAATGACGCGGTTGATGTGGAGATCTTGCTTGGGAAAAACGGGCTTAGGCTTAAGACCACAGTTGAGTTGCCGAGGCCCTTGGGTGACCTGAAGTGGACTTTTGAGCTTAAGCCTGTTGGTGGGGTTGAGCTTGTAAATTTGTTGGTGCTGCCCGCTTTGAGTGAAGTCGCAACTCTGAGGGATATGGTTGAGAGTTTGATGACCGTTGTCAAAGAAAAGGATATTGTGCTCGAGAGGCTGGTAGAAGGTATGGGGGAAGCGGGGATGGATGTCAAAACTACGGTCGGGGGAGTGAGAAGAAGGAGAGGGTTAGAGAAGTTTGATGTAGGCAGGTGGAGAGGAGAGTTTTTGGGCGGGGACAGGAGAGCAGGGGAGGTTGTTAGCGAGGTTTTTGGGCGGGATTCAGAACAAGAGATTCCTGGTGTGAAGGGGTTAGGTGGGGAAGCTGGTGGATGGTGGAGAGGACTAGATGAGGATGGAAATGAGGAGGAGGAGAAAGAGAATCAGCCAAGCAAAAGGTCCGAGACTAGAGGGGGCATCCAAGAGAGATTTCTCCAGAAACCGATACCGGCAAAGCCAGCTTCAGATACTGATGATGAATTTGAGGTATGTTGGTTTCGATATGGTTCCGCTCTTAATCTTTGAGGGCGTTCTCCACAGGGATAGCTTGGTTCCTGTGCCAATGGCAGCGAGTGCTTTTTCCATGAGTCCAACGTACTTTGCACTCGCGAGTCTTTATGCGGATAGGAATCGGTGCCATTCCGTCACCCCATCTTAAAATCCCGCCTATATCTATGCCTATAATATAACCTCCGCATATTAACATGTTCGCCCCTTTAGGTTCAAAAAACCCCACCCCGAGTTTCGGGACGAACCCCTCAATCGATTAAGAGACCACAAAGCATTTCGCCACCGCCCTTCAGGAGGAAACTAAAATCTCCTACTCCGCCCCAGGCCCATCGCGCCCACGGTGAAGCCGCTTCGGAGGATGATGACCTCGATGTCGGCCTTCCAGCTTCTCGAAAGCCAGCCTCTCCTTATGTTTCAAAAGCTCTCCCGCCACCCAAGATTTCTCCCCCACCTACCAAGCGAGTCATTGGGAAGATTGGCGGGGTTAGGAAAACTGCAAGTCCTAGCCCCATGCCACTTGATATCCCAATGGCAGATACCGAAGAGACAGGGGATGAGGATGATGCCTGGATTTCGGTAAACAAAGGAAAAGGAAAGGCAAAGGAGACAGAAGCCAACGATGATATACCTACTTCTCGGGTGGCAAACAAAGGCGTCAAGATGGTTATAGGAGGGTGGAAGTCCCCCGAGCTAGCTCACGAGGAAGAAAAAACGGCACCGGCAAAGAAAGCCATTGGAAAGATTGGAAAGGCTAGCGGGAGAAAGATAGGATCGGGAGAAAATATGATGGTAAAGGATGGAGGTGGGGCTCCATCTGGATCAGCGGTACCCTACCCTTTCCATAAATTTGAGGAGGCACCGTTAAATGATTTTCAGTCACGAGTTCCATCCCCTCCTTTGATACCACCCGAGGAGACTGCGGAAGAGGAGGCTGAAGAGGAGGAAGACGAAGATGAAAAGGCTGACCGGAAACGAAGGCAGCTGCAAAAGGAATTAGAAGCGAAGAAAAAGGCGCCAGTTAAGAAGAAGAGGAGGTTTTAGCCAAGGACCCAGCCACTCGCGCGTTCTGGACCGCTAAAGGGTGCGGCTGGACACGGGGAGCTGTGTAATCTCGTGTACTTTATTTGTGTCTTGAGCGATCACTCGATTTTGGTCAAACGAAGTATGGAGTCAGGTGTTTGTAGCTAGCAGGATTTGTTATATTAAATTTTCAAGATGTGGGGGGTCCGGGCATAGAAAACGGGTCAAATCGTGTAGCACTGTATAGAAAGTGGGCTGGATTGGTGGGCCCCGGCAGCGGGTGAACGGACAGGCTAGAGGATATATGTGTCCGCACGGTAATCGAAGAGATAGAATTTCATGCTATATCTATGGGAAATATTTGGCAAGGTATGATATCATAATATCATGAGTGTCTTTAGTCATATAAGCACATATTATCACTCGTCAAGAAACTTCATGTGCTTTGTTGGAATTTGCCCCGATGTGCAGAAGCGAAATGGTAGAGACTTTTGCTCAACTTCAACTCGCAGTGATATTCTTTCTTGCTATCAACCAAAACGAAAGGGCCAAATGGCCGAACATATATAGAGAACTTCAGTAACCTCATCCCTCATGAGAAAGGACCTGTTTCCCGTCATCAGCCCATAACGCATGATGATTTTCAGCCGAGTATGCACCTCCAAACCTGGAGAGCGCAAAGCCTAGCCGATACCAAATAGCCGCCGTATAATCAAGAACCAATCAACTATGTCTTACCACCACATAAGAGATACCCCCCCATAGGACGGAATGACATAGGAAAGAAACGCTTGCGACAAAACCGTTGTATGGGGACAATTGAAGACAGTAACGGGAGATTCAACATGCTTTGAAGAATACCATTATTGGTGGTTAAACTGCCTAGTAACAACGGGATCGACAAGGTGCGGGTGGTATAAAAATTATATGCCTCTCTGCGCTTTAGAGAGGATAACCGAGGGGGTTGCTGAGTGCCCACAAATTTCTGGGAAGCGGGCGTCCAGGGTGCATGTGATCCAAACTGCTGGCTTTGGGGGGGGCGAGAAGGATTCATTTGAAGGATTTGGTAACGTTCAGCATCAAGGTTTAGAGGGAGAGGAAGCAAAGGATCGATTGGGACTGGCCAGTGGTGAGCGTTGCTGAGGCGGAACAGGCTCTGCCCCTATGAGCAGGAATGTAGGATATGGCACATCGTTTCCTTCCAACATTTCCCCCCTTTAAAATACCCCCCCCCCCCCCTCACCCAGTCCATTGGAGGCACCGGAAGTTAAGATGTTCCTAATGCTAAGACAACACAGTACGACTGAGGCAGCTTTACCCTGCTCGGAATGGATATAATCCGGTGAGAACACACCTCGGTAAACTATTTTGGTGGATTTTCCGCGCGCAAGCCTAAACCGGGAGATCTGTAGCGTTCCATTCCAACAATCTACTAGAATTGTTTTATTTATACTTGAGAGGCCTATATCACCTAATGGGAGGGTAGCTAACAAGATCTGGGTGGTCATTACAATTTCTTGGTATCGATTTTTTGGACACTGGCCCTCGACTCTGCTGGAGGGAATCACCGGATCACTCTTTCGCCATTGGAGGACTTCTCAGGAACCATTCCATGGGCAGAGAGAACAAGGTGGTAGGGAAGTGAGAAGGCCCTTGGGCCACCCCCCATATTCCCTTAACGGGGACGCCGCCCATGGTGCTAAACTTAAAGACAGACGTCTGTTGAAACGACTGTTGAAACGACTGTTGTTGTATTGAGAGAGAGAGAGGTGGGGGGTGACCCCGGCTATGTATACAAGAAAAGACGCAGTCACAATTTTCCCAGTTCACACGGCCTCACTCGCCGCGGCATCACTGCTATATCCCCGGCTGACGTACCACCATGCGGTCAACCATACCAGATATGGAAGGACGCTTCAACAACGTCTTTAGTCTAGGGTAACCAAATCTCCCCGATGATTCAAGATACAATCTACTTCATTGCAGAGCCACCCGTTCGGTTTCCCTCTGAAAAGGCTTGTAGCCCCGAACACAGCCCCCAAAGACCACCTGGCGCATTGGTACCTCAAAAGGTACTTGTCCCTGGCAAGCGGTATCCGGAAATAGGGGATTCGCAAAATATATGGCAGAAAATCCATGCGTATCACAGACTCACCACCCATATTTCCAAATGCTTTTTACCTAGGACAAGTACCCGCCTCCCCACTCTTCACCGTGCTACCCCTATTGCATGACATAAAGGCGGTATAATTGAGTATTGTTGGCTTCTCCGGGTGGCACAGTTGAACTTGCCATCTAGTCCGTGCGGTTTCTCATATTTTAGTGATGAGGGATTATTTGTAAGAAGTTCTACACGAGGAGGGAGCCTTGCTCTCTCTGCGCTCTCAAGAGTCTTAAAAAGCAGTGCATATACCAGATGGCATCTTCGACCCCTCCTTCGACCCAAGGATGGTGTGTGAGTATTAGCTCGAGATGGGAGAAAAGCCTTCTAGGGGAGTTCGGTTGTGATCCGCTGTCAGTGGTTTTTACCTGGAAAGCATCTTGAGACTAGAGATATCTCAACTTTAGAACTACCAAATAACCCCTCCCCTCCGATGCCTTACAGTATACGGGTACAGCTCTACTTCAGTTCACAACTTGGGACCAGAATCAGGGGAGGTGTTGAAAATCTGGGCTGCGGAAGTAATGATTTACGGTGAGGGTTTTACGCAGTAGACTGAAACCGCTTAAGTGGAGATGAAGATCATGATTGGTTGATGATAACTTGATGAAAGTAAAGGCTTGAGGAAAGTTGTGTGCAGGAAGGAAGGTGTGTAGCGAGCAAAGGTAAGAAGGAAAGAAAAACAAGGGGGGCGAAAACATTTTCAGAGCTTGCGGGTCCTTTGACTAGTGCGTACGGATGCCTCAGCGGCCATAGAGAGCGGGCACATCCCGCATCAAGTGCGGCCATTAAACTGCCATTTCTAATAGTAGTTCTCTGAAGTGCGAGTGATTCTGGGTGAGGAAAAGCATTCCTTAAGGCCTAAAGACACCCTTGGAGAAAAGGTATATGTGTCTACCTATGATAGTCATAATGTAGCCAGTTTTTTCCTAACTGCATCTGCCTTTTTAGTCCAAACTCAATATTTGTGGATCGGGTGTGGTAGTAGCTCAGGAGGCCCCACCAGGTGACAAGGCCCTTAGAAAGCATTCGTTCATTGGTAGAGGGAGTGGACAGCACTTTCGGAAATCCTGGGGGGGCATCTGTGCGCTCCTGCCCCAGGGGATTTCTATCATAAGCACCGCCTCTCCCACCGGCCGCTCCGGAAGGAGGAGTGGTGCAAATATTTTATTTTACAACATCATAATGCTGAAGGTCCTCTTATTATCTAGGGTCCTCGCATCCGCTCCGTCCTTTTGCTATATTGTATGGGCGGGTATAAATTCATTGCCTCCTGTACACGGGCACCCATAGAGTATCTAGGTGAGAGGGGGGAAGAAAGCAGGCTATAGAAAGCGCCAAAAAGTACCCGTTAACCAAAGAGCATAGTGGAAATTCGACTTGCCCCACGACATCTCAAACCAGACCTACGGGGAGGTTGCGGTGTTGCTCTTGGGCACGTAGGTGGATGTTTTAGGGAGGAGCGAGGAAGGTGCACGTTTCTATAGCTGGATATGAATCGGTCCACCCTAAGGTTCCAAATGAAGGAGGAGCCTAGCGCAGGCTTCACTGGGTACTCTCTAATTCTCCAGAGCACAATCTATAAGATAAGAAGTCTCGATGAGAATAAGGATAGCGCTTGGAACTCAGCGGCCATTAGTCAATAATGGGCGGTCAATTTACCGTCGGTCGGTGAAGGCCCGGGCGCCCTGTACGATGCGGTGAACTCTGAAAATCAACCACCTGCCCCCCCTGTCCTTCATAATATGAAACCAAGATCTATCCCTCAACGTTGCGCATCGCTTTATCCATCACCCAGAATGGAGGTTCAGACTGTAAATCCACCTAACCTAGGTTCCCCACACGATGCCCCTGTCGATGGGTGCTTCACCATCCTATAGAGTTAAGGATATGGCTCCTAGCAAATGCTCCCTTATATTTGGAATATGCCTAGACTTGCCACCGATTAGGGCAGTGGATAAAAGCAGATGATTCACTCCAGAGCAGAAGACAAATCAAGGTGCTCAAACTCCGGGATCCGTACCCGATCCATTAATCCCTGTTATTCAGCCAGATTTCGGAATAGATAGCCAGAGCTGAAATCATGAAACATCACTCATGCTATTCCCTAGTGCCCCCAGCTCTCCCGCATCTAGAAGTTATAGGGATATAGAACCCGAACACTTGAGTCCGAGTTTTGTATGGGCAGTCAGATACGCATAGATAATTTACCATACAAAAGTTTTACCCGTCTTTTCCTGTACCAAATAATAGCTACATCGGGAATACTAGCCATGGAATTCGGGGAACATTTGTCCTCTGACAAAGAAAGCAAGTGTTTCGGAGGTAGAGCACAGATATGCACCGGAACTCCCCCGTTCCTTTTTCTATCGAGATATCATGAGAGAGTACTATGATTGGATACTGATGTCCTTTTTTTACTAACGATAAAGTATCAGGCACCTGAACTGTCTATTTGTAAAGAGGCAGTTAAAAGGTCAGGAAGAAAGAGTATTATCGGCCAGTTCCTATGGTCTAATGGCTTAGGAGACTGGTCGGCTAATTTGAAACAGGGACCATCATGAGTTCGAATCCGGGGGCAGTGGATTAGTCGAGCATTAAAAAATGCTCGGCGAACCACTTTTTTGCTTGGGGGTAGGTATAGGGCTAATGCCCTTGGGTCAATTCTTGCTAAATGTTGCGGTGGGACTGCTGGCTAGTGTTCGGGTACTATATGCCCGTAACTTGTACCTAGGCGATCCCCTAGCATCGCCTGCCCTCTTGTCCCTGTCCCGAGAAACACTGTCTCGCCCATAGGGCATGTCGTCCGGGTTAAAGCCGGCCGTCCTCGGATTTCCCTGGCCTAGACAGACTGCTAGAGGAAGTCTGGTCGGGTCTGGAGCTCCTAGCAGTCCCCCTGCTAGGTCTCCGGATCAATGGGAACACAGTCTACAGCTTCCTCGGGAGTTTCCTTCCTGGCGGCCGATGCGGGTGTTGGATTCGGGATTACCGAAGCCTTAGCCCACCAAGATAGAAGGTGTGGACACTTCACTTACATCCGCCCCTGTATTAGCTCCCAGGTATTTCTTTGTTTGGTGCGCTACACAGCTCGAAACACTAGACCGGAGTCTGCCTAGAGTGATGGAGGTGGTGGCACGATCGTGTAGGCGTGTCTATTCTCTATAGAGGTTGCTAGCTAAAGGTCACATTAAGTAGTGAAAACTCTAGATGTATAACTCTCTACATCCGTTCATGCTCTAGAACGTTCACTCGTCCACACTTCAGTGCTCCTCCATCTCATGTGCACCTCTTGTTGCCTGCGCTCCTCCCTGCTCCTAATCCAACACTTCTACTACAGGGATTATTATACCATCACAGAGCACAACCACTTTCCTACCTAGGAACCTCAATGATCCAGAGACCACGGAGTGCATGCATGAGTATAAAAGAGGGAAGCTCGAGTGAAACTTGACTGCTCTTGGGAGTTTCTTGGCGAGGAACAATCCTCTTTAGACATCTAGCTATATAAAAAATAGAGAAGCTTCCTAAACCAGCCGCATTAAGGGGGGAATCTCACTGGGCTCGGGCACCGGCTGGACAATCCTTGTTCGGGTATCGTGGCTATCTAATTTCAAACATCACCTCGCCTGTGTTCTCAATAGTGGCCCCAAGACTTCTGCAGTCAGAGATTTGTTTTTTGTACATGAGCCAGCATGGCCGGTATCTGGAACCCTGAATCTGCTTTGCAGTAGACTTAACGGTTGAACAGCGGCGGATATTAGTAGTGCTCGTGATCTATGTCTCTCTGCATAGAGTAGGCTTTATGATTGGTTTATAGCGGGCAAGTCTATCTTTCTGCGAAGTATTTGAATATTGGGCTCCGAAGTTCAGAGCGGCAGAGCCTAGAATAGCTCTCCGTCTTTTTGAGCAGAGCGACCACCAGGGATGGCTACAGGTTTAGCCAGTTCTTAGTTCAGCTCCCCACATGGTTACTGACCAGAGATGATATCACCACTCGGGGCTGGTGCATTTCTCTCGAAAGGATAACACCCCCTAAGATCGTTCAGCCGACAACTCCGAACCGAGCAGAGTAGAGGATAGGCACTTGGCACCTAATGTTGCCCAGGCTGCTATTCTGTGCTAAGCTTGGTTAGGGGTGTAACCGGTGGTTGGAGAAGCCTTCTCTGCTTCAATGACCGCCCCGGGCCTCACGCCTGGCTGGCGCGGCCTAAAATGAGTTCTAGGTACAACTTTATCTACTATAACGCCACATCGAGATGTCCCAAAAAAAAAAAGAGGGAAAAGAAAAACTAGGTAGAGAGAGTGAAGGAGGATAATGTACTCGCTCTTCTTTGCCAAGAATACCTCCGCCAGCCGCTATTTTGCTGGAGTTCTCACCAAATATTCGGCTCACGGAGGTATTCTTGGCAAAGACGGGTGAGTAAAGGTTTTAAAGTAATAATAGAGGTGCTTGGTCATAATATGATCTTAAAACTTGAAAATAGGTATTTTTTGTTTATGGTGCAAACAAATGCTACATCAGCCATACTTTTTCATTATTCTGGTTATTAAATCCCACTTACTAAGAAGGCGTTTTCTAATTGAAAATGTATTATAAATTCAATTGTGAGGTAAATGTTATGCACTTCCTTTAACATAATATTATGAATCCATCCGGTATGAGTTAAGTTAAAATGCACTGCTGACAAGACCCCATTATTAACAATTCTTGGCACTAATTCAGAAGTCTTGGCAACTGCTTGTTGAAAAGCCGTGTAACATTTTTCCCTAGTTCCGTGGACATTATGAACCGCACCAACAATAGTTTCTAGGATAGCTAGAATACGACAACCACGGAATCTCAACTGTGCGCTCCAAATCTCGTACTAGAACCCAATGATCACACTTCATGGCACATTAAACCTGTAGACATCCGTCGGTAGTACCTTTTCCACCCCTCCATCGGTTTCATTTTCCGAGCCTTCTGTTTCCATCCCCTTGCTACAGAGCAGAAGAATCCTAACTAAAAGCTCGGTAGTCTCTAATGCCTTCCCTGTTAGGGTAGTCCATCACCAGCACACCCGTACGCATACCTAGATGATCATAAATTCAAAAGAGGTTAATATTGCATCATTAAGTCAAGCAGGAACTACCACCAACTACTTGACTACTATAGATACGATAATGATATGCTGTATTTTGGAAATCCCGGGTGAAGATTGCGAGCCCAGTGGCTCACTCCCTGCTGGGACCCACTGATAGTGTTTGGCCATCGAAATTGGGCCCAGAGATAATTTCAAGCCACCACCCTACAATACCTACTCCCAGTACCTCATTGCTCTCAGCACTTTCCATCGCCCAGAAACCAGAAGGGCTCAATAATCGGACTTGTTGCTAGATTGCAGCCGGCATAGCATCAGCTAGATCACTACTTCTCTGGCCGATCAGATCACTAAAACTATGGTTCCTCGGCGGATACCAGTACCTGCGCAGCGTGCGAGGTCACTGATAGCAAGGGAAAGACAAACCATAGGCTATGGCGTCTAACAGCCCACCTCGGGGGTGTTTCTAAGGAAGGTGTGAAGCAAATTCAACTCCTTCACAGCATCACAGCGATGTGGTTTGCAATTCAAGCCCCAGACACTACACTAGGCTTCCATAGCTAATGTCTTACAAACGCTGGTCTACCTGTGACTGTAACCGCCTAGTGGGCTCAGGTGTTTGATCTCGATGACTGGCTGATCGCTGCATAGGATATCACTCGACGTTTGTCCTCTTTCATTCTTACCGATGTTCAGGCGCGATTAGGTCCAATTGATAAAAGAATTTCTTTTTTTCCTTTGATTTGGTCGCTTGTGGTCGGTCGTTGTGACGAGGTGGGTTTGTTCCTAACTATCGACAGGATTCTATCTGGACCAGTCCCCAGTCTATGATTTGTTTGCACCCTCCGGGATTCGAGTGAAGGAGGGCTGTCACTCTTGAATTGTGATAACATGGGAGTTGCTCTCCAAAAAGATCTTTATTAGGGCTTCATGATCGCAAGTCCGGAAAAGGCGTTACCGTGCGAGAGATATCCGACTCCCCAGACATCACCAAAACCAAATCCCAGATTACACTGGAGCGGCATTTTCGATGAGGGATCGGTTATTCATGATTTTTCGTAAAACAATATACGCTCTCAGCAGAATCTCGACCAATGTGAGAGCAGCAGAGCAGATTCCACAAACCGCCCGATAGGCTTCCTACTCTCACCAAGCTTGAGTACTCGAGTAAAGGGGTAGGACTACAGGAGGCCACCTGCAGGTCTCGGCTCTCAATTGGTAAGCCAAAGTCCTTTTAAACCTCCACGGTTTGATTGAATGATAACGCATTGATGTAACACTCAGAACTTGGCAAGAAAGGGCTTTTGGCGTTTTCCTGAACCAATGTCCTACCAATCAGTCATAATAGCGCAAACTGCACATTGGTTTCCCAGCTGCGACACCAGGCAGAATAGTTCCGGGACCTGGGACTAGCACATGCACCAGTCTTTTAGGTGGATACTGACCACCGATAAACACGGGGGCCGATATTCCCACAGCCGGTTCAGCGTTGAGAACATCAACTCTTATTCACTATTAGAAACAAGCTTTGTGAGTTCATTTCTCTTGATATTGTAACAGCATCGTCACATCAGCTCCTCACAGCCATAGATCCCAAAAAAAAATCCGGGGCCATAGATGGCCTTTTATTAAGACCCCATCTTCGCGTAGGTTCATTGGTGGTTATTATATTAGTAGTTGCCTTCCCGCCTCCCGCACATAGAACTCTTTGGTTGGTTTAGTGTTAAACTTAGGTTCTGTTTATGAGAGGATGTTTACAGTAGGGCACTGATTGCCACTACGGCCTCAAGATCCAGGAACATAATTCGCGGGCCCACTAGTAGCACGCTCCAGATAAAAGAGGAGTGGAGTACTAGAACTGCAAGAGGTGTAGCCCTGGCAAACGACTGGGAAATGTATGCAAGGCTGCATATCCTTTTGCACGGGCCCCCCTCATTGGTCCTCTGCAGGAAACCGGTGCCGTAACGGGGATGATATTATATGTGATAGGTAGGTTTTTTTCCAAATATCTCAACTCGGCGTTCGGCTTGTTCGCCATTCTGCAGATAGGGCCCGATGATGCATACATAAGTATGTGAGGCGCTTTATGCCAAAAGCAATAGGATAAAGTCAGGCTCACGAGTGTCGCATGGGTAAGTGGGTGGCCTCTAGCATGTGCAGGGCAAACAGGAAACTAAGCATGAAAAAAAAGAAAGGAAAAACACAGAGGAATAAGGGAAGAGCCGGTAGCCAAGACACCTTCCGGTATCTTGCTGGTATCTCAGGAATCAATATTGGGAATCCGAAATGTCTCGATCAACAGAGGCCCACTCCAAAGATCAAGCAGCACTGGCAGGAATGCTTCGGTTTAAAGCTTGATACCTGTTTTCGTAGTCAAACTTTAACAGACCCCGGGACCGGCTTTCCCCTATCGGACTTATGATACAAGACTCCGTGGAGCAGCAGCTGGCTCATGGGTGGAATCTGCTACTGAGCAATTGAGCATCGCTAATCCCCAAAGCCATTAGAGCCAGGAAGAGCCTCCATCCCTTGCCGTGGTAGAGCTAATCTGAGACACGCCCATTTGCGCTTGAACTCCGGTCCGCTGCCGCTCTCGCAGCTAGAGTGCGGGATGATGAGGGGAAACCATGTGAGACCAACCTAACTGGCACAGAATTAGCGCACGCCCGTGGATGTCCATGTTTTCTTGCTTTTCTATCTTTTCTTTTGTTTTGAGCATAAATCGAAGATTGTCACGGGAACCCAAAAACAGAAGGAGGGCATTCTGAAGAACCCGAGCACCCAGAGGATGTCTAGCGGCCTGGGGGGCGCACTCATGATAGCGCCTTCCATCGGATGACTTAGGCGGACTTCGATCCTCTGCAGTATGGCAAGGTGCTTGCCACTCCTCGGACCGACCCGCCCTTGACCGGCCCTGTTTTCAAGGAGTTCTTCTGCGGTGCGGGTATGATACCGAATCGGCCGATCTCTGAGAAGAAATGATCCAACTAACCAGTTATTGTGATCTAGCAACTAATTCGCTTTCGGTCTAGTAGCTATAAAAAAACAAAAAAACAAAACAACGTCAAATCACATCGAAGTCTATGGGAAAAACTGCAAAAACGCGATAACACACTCGACAACATAGAGAGCAATACACTCAAATACTGGCTATAATACGATCCCAACTAAAGTTCAACCCATTATAGTGCTCAAATATACATTTGGGTCGCTATACAGTGAGCTACGTTAAGTTTTCTAAAAATAGCGTCAACTTCCTAGAAGATCAACGTTTCCCACACTCCACGTTCCCCCTTCCTCCATCCTAAGTTCTTTCCTCATGAGGTACCACAGCAGCAAACGGTAGTAAATGCCTATGGACGTGTAGTCGCCCGCACTTACTTCTCTCCCCCCCTCACTCTTTCCATCTTTCTTTGATAGAAAACTTGCCATGTTGCTCTAGAAACGCTTTGGCCTCGATCGGTAGCGGTACACAGGGATAAGCCACTACAAGTAATGTGCCGTACAGCAACCCGTATCCGCCTCCTGAATGCTGAAAGCTCGGGCCTGCATTAGCCTACGAATATATTCTCTGCCTTTTTTCTAGCCGATACTCTTTGAAGTTGCAATGCGCTGTGGCACTGTATTTCGTTGTATGGTGCTGGGAGAACTCGAACAATTAGTATCATAAGGTATTTTGCATTCTTAAATCATGTAATTTTGCACGGTTAGTAAAACTTTTCCTAGTTATTATATAATAACAAGTTTTTTTTTTCATGAGAACCAAAGTAAATGTATTTAAACAGTCCTGGTCTTCAATGTTCAGAGTCTTCTAATATAAGTTGTGACTCTAATTTCATATATATTTCATTAGCTAAAGAGTCTAAATAAGGAATTATGCAATAGGAATTAGTAATGCAAAGCTGTACCATGAGTGCCTTCGCAAGAAATACTTTATACTTTTTACAATAACATCTAGTTAATTATTCCAACCTTAAAAAGTACAGTTTCTAGCTAGTATTTATTATAGGAAGAGCCGGGAGGATGGGAGCTAACCTAGCTTACTCGAGTACAGAATCCCCTCTCTCCACTATTTTACTATACTAAAAGCCAGACTCTTATAACCCTACCCCCATATATAATCCTAGAATCGCCATAGAGATGGGAAGGTATTAACATAAGCATTGATCCATCTTAGCAAGGCAGATTGGTAGCACCATAGTAATAGGGTACTGTGCTGGTATAGTAAAAGAGCCAGGGGTGTGAGAATGTTAGTGCACATAACCAGGTTCTGAGAAAGCTAGCTATGATGTAATAAACCCGAGAAGCATCACTAGAGCAGTCTGTATTTCCTCTTACCGTAGTGAGGGTTAAAGAGTGGGTGCTGAATCAGGAATCTGGGATCCGATTCATAGCACTGTCAGAAAAAATACTCCACGACATGCTATTGTTGAGCAATGTAATGCCCGTGTTTGCAGACCATCTGGCTAAGGTATACAGTGAGGTGCCAGGAGGATTGACCAAAACCGATATCAACAACCCGCCTCCCTTGCACGCCACAGTAGAGTCCCACCTCCCTACATATGATATGACTCTTGTAGATATATTGCCCTGTACCCAAGCAACCTAAAACGAGTACTCTGGGACTTGGCCTCTAACTTAATCCCCAAAAAATGCTAAGCTATTGCAGCAAACAAAACCACAACCAAGAACCTCACAGCACGAAAGGATTCCCCCCACCACTCTGAAAAACGGAAAGATGTTTTTTCTTCCCCAGAAACAAGCATCCTCCTCCTCCTCCTCCTCCTCCTCCTCCTCCTCGAACGCACCCCCGATCTCCTTCCACCCATCCATCCATCATACCCCCCGAGAAACACACCCCACTCTCATTATCTTATTCAACCCCCCACAACCTATGATACTAGTATCCGGATACATACATGCTCACTATACCAAAAAGCAATTCCTTTTCTTTCTCTCTTTTCTTTTTTTCTTCTCCCCCAGGTAGCCACGCGTCACCCTCCCCCCTTCCTCCCACCTCCAAAAAAGAAAGCCTGTACTGTGCCTGACCGAAAGGAGCATGTCAGCCAAGAAACCTGGCGTCTTCCGGTTCGGAGGGTAGGGGTGACAAGAAGCATAGTACGGTAGTTAGTAGTCGTAGTAGCAGGAAAAGGGCACAAAAGAAAAAGGAAAATATAAAAAAAAGCAAAGTACCCCATGTTCCAGAGGGCCGAAGGGGCCGGGCCGGAGGGAAGGAGGCCAATTTTTGGTAAGTTTGTGCCCTTGATGTGATACCGGTATAGGTTTGCTTGTGAAAGGGTCGTGGCAAGCACCGTCGTTTTGGCTAAGTATGGAGAATAATGGAAGAAGAGAGAGGAGAGAATATTTGACGAGAATTTATGAGAGTACTTGTACAGGAGAAATAAATTACGTAACTCATCTCTGAAACCGGGAAATGAATGGAGGAGGAAGGAAGGAACTAGTAATTACCTTAGCTATATCGGGTTCCAATAAAGACTCTTCAAAAACGTTGGAGCAATCATTGCACAAAGAGACAAATCATTTTTCAATTCCCAATATTAATTACCTCCCACCAGCAGCACTAGTACTCCCTAATCTCTATATTTCACCATCAACTAAAAAAAATTAAGCAGCCTGGAACGATCGCACTTCTGCCACCCACATTGAAATCCTCCTTTCTCTCCTGGCGGTGATCTAGCTACGATAGATAGGTAGATGAAAACCCAACATCTGAAGGGAAAAAAAACATGCAATATTGCACCATTTTCTTTCTTTCCGCCATCTCGCCTCACTCACTCTTTCTTTCTTGCCCTGCAATAGCTAGCGCAACCTCTCCGATATGACCAGTATGATGTGTGCTCAGAAACGCTGGAAACCTCACCACCCTCCCTGCCTGCACGCCTCCCAACTACTAGATGCTTTCAAGTGTTTTGAAAACTAGTCGCCCTCATCCTCAGTCGTGTGTAAAGTGGATAAGAATGTCCAGAAATAAACGCAAAGGATAAACAACCTTAAGACCACACAGAAATGGTAAGAATAAAATAGGGCCGAGGCCATATGAATAATGACGATGGGGAAGTCTTCATTCTCCTTCTGTTGAAGAAGACGCGGGCTGGGGCGAATCAAAAGCCGCCTACAGATGTAATAAGAGGAATAAGGGGTGAGAAGGGGAGATATAAAATTAAATAACACCATAGGATCTAAACGAAAGGCAAGATATAAGGCACAAAGAAGAAAGAAAGGGAGATAAGAATATTGTGAGAAACTGTTCGAATTGACCTAAGAACTGTGTGCGAAGGGATCATCTCTATTTTTGAGTGACGAGGGTGAATTCCTCACTAAAGTTATCGCTATTCCCCTCATTGTTTCCGCCATTGTTTTCACAGAACTGCCAGCAGTCTTCTCCAAGAGACTCTAGTCCCTCGTCTTCGCTATTGTAGAGCGTCTGAGAGGTCCCATTGTGTGTGAAGGAAGAGTAGCAATTGGAGTAGTCCACTTGTTGGGCAGCCTCTGTACGAGTGGCCTGGGCGAGTAACATACGCTCTTCGTTAGAGTATATAGTAGCTAGCCCAGGGTGGTCTTGATCGTTGAAGATGTGTATCCCAGCAGGCTGAGTATCTGGCTCTTCCCTTTTGAAAAAGCCTTCAGGGAGGGCAGGAGAATCCATTGAATCTTGTTCACGGTCCTTCTGCGATTCGCTACCAGGGCGCTCAGCCATTATGTCGGTCGATGCAGATGGACAGGGAGAGGAGATAGACTTTGAGGCAGCTCCTTTTCTGGTCGACTTGCGTCTGCGCTTGATGGCAGAGGCTCGCGAGTAGAATTCGTCCGTGGCTCGCTTCTTAGCGTTGGGTGGAGATTTTCTGTATCTGGTTGTCGATTTGACACCATCCATCTCTGCTTCTTTGGAAAGAACCCAAATGTACCCTTTCCCTGGATCCTCAGGTGGACGATCTTCCTTCAAAAACGCCTAGTCCAAAACACCTCAGTCAGCGAATGTGATTAAGTAGTAGATAGTGAACAAACAGCAACGAGGATGGATGAGCATAAATTAGGAAACTCACCCCATTCATGGACAGATTGTGACGAATACTATTCATCCATCCACGGCCCTTAATCCTCCTAAACTTTGGGATCCTCTCACGAAAGTAATCGTAAATCTGAGCTAAGACCATCCTGCGGGTAGGAGTACTCATCAAAGCCCGATAGATCAGAACAGCGTAAGGAGCGTCGTCGTCCTGATTCTCCTCTGTCGTGTTCAAGGAATTCTGTTGGCAGCTCAATTCCTCCTGCTGATGCTGACGTTGTTTCTCGTTTTGAGAATCCATCTTTCCGGCATCTTCCTTAGAGTCTGGAAGATAGTCGTCATCTCCAACGTGGGAGCTAGGTGCGAGGTCTGGCGTCTGAAGAGGAGATAAAAAAGGCTCCTTGTCGTCTTCCGTAAGCTCGTCCCCCTCGGGTTCCATTCCGTTAGGCATATCGATTGTATGGGTGTTAGGGAGAGGATTTTCAACAGGAAAAAAAGCCCCGTGTGTAGAAATAGGGGAAAGAAGGAAAGAGTTAGGGGGAAGATAAGCGGGTGTAGGGTGGTGGAGGTGGGAAAAGTTGCCCTCGTCTTCAAGCTTGGTAGGCACATCTTCGTAATCCGAAATTGGCGAGGGCCGCTGGTAAATACTCTCCAGGGTACTCTCGAATTGATGAACAGAAGGGTATGCCCCTCTTGTATTGGGAAACCGGGAAGGAAGTAGGTCCTGCCCGCGTACATAAGGGTTTTGATACTGGCCCGAGGAGGATAGAGCACTACGGTGGAAATTTGAGTAGGGATTCGAGTGATTGGGAGTAAGATCGGGGGCAGAGTCCAATCCATGAAGTCCATTAGAGGTTAACGCTACCTCAATCCCAGCGGTACATGCAGGTGCCAAAAGTTCTTGAGCAGGAGCGCCACTGTGGGCCGGTGGGAAATTTCCCAAGTCTAACCGATCTCCTAAAAACTCTTCACCTTCCCATTCCATAGGGAATGGTAAGCCTGGGTAACCAAGGTGTTGACTTCTGTAGATGCTCATGCTACGCATATTGGGTAGGAAATGGTAGATATTGGCGGGGGAAAAGGTGGTGGATTATAGCACCCCTCCAACCAACAAGTTCAACCAAATTCTAGGAAGCAGAGTAAAAAGTTAAAGAGGAAATATCAAGTGAGATAGGGGAATTCGGCCTGTAAGAGAGGCAAGTAGGAATGGTCAGGAAAGAGAGGGAAAAAGAACGCGGACTGAGCACTGGGTTCCTCCGAGGTCAAGATAGGTATGTAGGATCAAGATCCAATAAGTGTTCTAGGAGCATGAGTCCCCTTCTGAGAAGTCGTCTCTATTTGGGGGGAATCGAAGGTTCTTTAAGTCAGCTGCGTTCTGCGGCCTGCCAGCTCAGACTCTCTGCCACCTCTCTAACGGAAACGAACATCATCACAGATGCCTGACCGTGGGGATCTTTGGGCACTACTATAATTTTTGATAACTGTTTAACTGTGAATACTCCACATCACGTAAGAGGACATATCCTTGTTAGAAATGCGGATTCAAAGGTGAAGATGTGGTCTCCAAGGATGGCAGGGCGTTTTCAGCACATGGATATAGTGAATTGTCTCGCAATTCTCAGGGCATGCAGCGCGAGGGGTGGGATGAAATGTTACTGCTCAGCAGGAGCGGAGAGCACAGGGCAGCGGGAAGGCAGAATCTCGGGCAGTTGCAGCGATGGGGCACCAAAACGAAAGATATCAATTGGGAGTGTAGTAGTGGTGGTGCAAGCCTTCCGGCGAAGTAGTAACATCGTGGTGGATATAGCAATTGACGGAAAATGATGTGCGAGTTGCAGAAGCCATACGAGATATCAGCTTTCCCGTCTCGACAATAATAATCGCCCTCAAACTCCCCGGGACACCCATCATTTCCACCGACAACCCTTCACACATCATACAAAGTAGACCAATTTCTTGAGTATCCATGTATTTTGCCAATGGAAAACGAAGCAGAATGTATCGCAGTACGGGATGCTTCCCGCTGCTGTAACCGTTAAGAATTTCGTGCAAAGACCACACTTAAACAGTGTATGGGACAGAAACCCCGAAAGAAGTCTAGCGTTCGAGAGCGTTTTTTTCTCTAACATATACTATACCAATATCACAACTAAAAGGAAGGAAGGAAAAATGGAAGAAAAATGGACATGTCCTGCCCCTCAGCGCCCGAACAAGCCGACAGCCCCTCTGAACACCCTTGCCGTAGATCCCAAGCTGCAGGACTGTTCTGTGCTGCAGGTGCTCCACTGGGTTAGAACTTACATCGCTGTATTTTTTAGAACAAAGAAACAACTGAGCCACGGGAGCCAGCAGGTGTATGTAGCTTCCGCAACTGTGGCTCGGCCTCCGTCATTGGATAAGATTTCAATTCCTCGTGGGGGAAGAACCGTGCAAACGGATACAATCGCCAAGGCTCGCGGATAGTTACGCACGAGTGATGCGGAAAGGCACCCTAGTGAGAGTCTCTCCCCCACCATCAACACCACCAGCAGCTGTTGTTTATTTTTCCCTGCTTCCCAAGCCTGTCACTTTATCAAGATGCTGTGCCCTGGCATTCTGCCCTCGCCGATTCCCCGAATGGAGATGTGGTTAAAATTCTATGATCCGGAGCCTGGGCGCATTGTCCGCGCAACGGCCACATCTATCAGTGCTCTGGGTAGAAAACTTGAACTGCCTACAGCTGTTCTCTCAGGCCCGATTTTTTCCTTCTCTTCCCTCCTCCTTTCTTCCTGAAACGTTGCTCGAAAAACACCCCCGATCATTTGTTTAGACCACTAGCCCATACACCTCCCGGCCCCTCTGTAGCATTTTTCTATCCGTCAGTGAGTTAGGCTAGAACGATCGCTAGAAGAGCCCGGACCTGGCCCTAACGACAGATCACTGACCGTCAAATTTTCTGCAGCCGGAAACTCCTTCCATTAATACCCATTTTCAAACAATTCTCAATACCGAGTGTGAAGACCGCAAAGTCATTTAAATCTTTGCCTTAAAGCTTGTACCACCCGTGTCCACCTATGCTAAGGCAATGTTAGGCAAACAGTTATCCTGTGCAATAAAAGAATGGCGGGCACCACATTCGTTGCGTGGTAAGAAGTTTCCCAAAATGATGTGTCCCACATTCAGAACCAGGTACGAGATTTTCTAAGGGAGTAAGACGCAAGGTCTCATGGGGGTTTGTCCACGGATCAAGCGGTCCGGTGCTGCACCTTAGAGTACAACCCGTGAACATGAAGCCCAGCACTTCCCCATAAGCGAAGGGTTGCAGACTCGCCCCCAATTGGATCATGTTAACTGCTCAGTCCTCACTCGGGTTGTAGGAAACCGGGGACTCCAGGGTCGGCTTCCTCCCCAAAACTCTTGGTTGGCAAACAGTGGCTTTGGCCAGAAGTGCATACTCAGTGCATGAGCCCAGCTAAAACAATCCCCCAGGTACACTGAGGATTCGAAGATCGACGTACCCATTATCGATTTATCCAATATTGCAACACACCTCCCACTCACCCAAATGAATCCCCAGTTCAGATAAAGCTGGTACCGGTAGCATTATCGCAGAGAGGGCTACAGGGAAGCCGGAAGAAAAGTTGGTAAAAGCGGAGATTTCTAGGGTTGGAAGCTTGGAGAGATCACCCAATTCATTGTCGTGGCTAAGCATAGGAAAAGGCAGACCACTAGAACCAAGAAAATCACATCGCGCATTGAAAATTGGAGCATGCAAGTGACTGGCTTGAAATACGGGAACACAACAGAATTAATATAGTCGAGTGTATCATGGCGGAGAGCGCAGCAGGCATACCCTTGAACTGTATCCCTAACGGGTAATGTGCAATTCCACACCTTAGTAGAAAAGTACCCACCGGCCGGATGCCGGCCCCCCGCCGCCCGAAGTTAGGTATCCCTTTTAATAGCAGGTAGAATCTAAAACTGCAGAAAAGGGCACTTTCAAACGCCGGAAACACGACTCTAGGATAATTCCATCCCCTACCGCCCCAGCGAAAGCCCTACCCCGAAGTGAGCCATGATTATAGAGCCGAGATGCTTTCAAAACAACGCACATGAGGGAGACTCCACCAATCAAACGAATTGGCCTCCGGAAAAAAAATATTACGCTGATGGAAAATTATAGAGGAAAAGATCACTTGAGTAAATTCTCGGTATATGCCGCACCATCTGGAGAGACATTGGTTTCTTTTTCTTTCGGAATTGCTTAATTGATACAGTAGCCAAGGAGAAGAGGAGTAAGAAAATCCCCAGGCACCGGCAGAGTGCTTGCAGAAGTATTAGTTGGCTCTTATATCTATTACCAAGGAGATTAAGCGAATGCCCATCAAATCAGGAGTCCGTAACAAGGCCCGGTGGAACGGTGGACCGCAAGTCGAGACACACACAGCGGCCATAGCACTAAGCCACGAAAGACTGCCCCACCAAACACCGACGCCAAAAATAAGACGATCTATTGAAATCCGAACAATATCGAGGGATAAAGTCTTTGCACAGCACGCCGGGCCATACCGATTAATATATTTGTCTCCGGAGTTCTCGGTCCAAATATTCCAAATTAGTAGCTCCATCGATCCTACAACGCCCCAACAACGGTTCCCGGAATTAGTGAGCCCGAGATAGAGTTGACGTGGGGGGAACAAATTCCCAGAAGAGAAGGAGATTTAAAATGGTACTCACGCCTCAATATTCTCGTTGAAGATTGAATATGCGCTCTTTTCGCCTTCAGCCCTTTTCCCGGTATTAACGTAACACATCCAAAGAATTCCTAAGAAGACGTGCCCGCCAAGTGATTAGCTTCATCCAAACACATCACCCGCTAAGCGCATGAGAGGATAAAAAATAAGGGGTGGTGGGTGATCAATGAGAAAATCCTCTAGACGAACCTATACAAAGTGCGAGCTGTCCATACCCGATGGCTGCAGCAAGAGCTTGGATCAAGAGGTACAGATGGAACTGCCGGGATGTGCGAAGGGAAGTCACCGCACGGTTGAAAAGATGGGCGGGTGATCTGTCCTGGAGGTCTTTTTTGTAGCCAGCAAGGTCCAAGTCTCCTCGTTTGATATGGAAGGGCTTCTTCTGCTTTTTCTGTTTCGTCTTAGCCGCTTCCATAGTGTCGGCGTGTATGTCACTGTATGAACGTTGACAGAAAGATCAGAAGGGGGAGGTCAGAACAAGCCTCTCAGAACCCTGATGACTAATCAATGGTGATCAACCAACTCACTCCAAGCCAACAAGCACATGGAAATTAGGAAAGTGCTATTATATCTACCATAATTAGGAATTGAATAAAGCACAACTAGTTGAGATGAGAGAATATTCCAAGTAGGCAAATAACCGCAGGCTCTTTCAGAACGTGTTGTTCATTTTTTACTTTATTTTCCGTTTTTCCTAATTCCTTTCCAGCCCTAGGTTAACCGCATATATCACCACGCATGTCCCCCCTTTTTTTCCCTTTTTTCTTGCTGAAGCAGCTTCCCTAATTTTTGCTCCCTGCTTCCAGCTAAACATTGACAACGAACACTCATCAGTGTTCATCCGAAACTTTAGTCCTAACACCCGGAGCTAGGATTTTGTCCACGATGCTCAGTTCTAGAAGGTCTCTCGCATAATCTCCATTCGCCCCATCTAGCGCCCCTCGAAATTCAAGTGTTGTTCCCCTAGCATGGAGAGGAGAAGGGGGGTTGTTCGGCATTTCCCTCTGTCCTTTCGGTACATCTATATGCAGATTTCCATATGACGCTAAAGCATGTTTTCTTCTCGAGGCTTGCGTGGCATATTCACAAGGAGCCTAGGACCACACTAAAAAAATAGAAAGACCCCAGGACAAGAAGCCAACTCAGAGACTATACTTTTAGTGCTTCAAGTTCGTTAAGTAGTGATTTTTCGCAGGAACCTACAAAGGATCACGTGGAATTAAGGCGAGTTAAGGCAGAAACTTATGCAAGGCTCATCTATGAGCCCAGCAGGGTGAAATAGCGCTAGATTACTAGGGAGGGGTCCATGGTATCCTACAACGTCATTTCTACTTCACCAGCCAGCCGGCCCCCTAACCTTTGGCCGTTAGGAAGTAAACTCGAGAAATATTATCCTCGGACCCAGTAACAGGGGTGGCCTTGCGTCTTGAAACCGCTCTGAAGAGGAGCCGAACCCCGAAGAAAACCATACATTCCCTACGAGTCCTGCCTACTTGGATACAGATCCCAACGGGCCAAGAATAGGTCCAAGCGGTGGTCCCGACCATCCAGAGGGTGCCTAACCAAAGTCTATCAAGCTGAGCGCTGGCAGGACGAATGAGAGGCTCCTGCGGCTAGCCTTTGAGTCCGATTACCTATGGTCACCTATTGCTCTAGCATGTCCCAGACAAGTGAAGCACTGGGAACAAGGTGGCGTTAAAAAAAACACCCCGCCATTCCAAGATCTCCCAATACTATTTGCAAAGAAGACTACGGTCAAGAAATCTACGGAGCGGGAGAACTGAAGCTATTATTGTTATCAACTCAACTTCATAACCAGAGCTATAGCCCTATCAGCGATCCGGCCCCAGTGCCCGACTGCAGTGTGATATTTGGCGGAATAACTAGCCTCCCAACTTGTCAGTTAGGGACACGTAGATATTACCAAAGAGTCCGAAACAATTAACAAAACAAGATGCGGAAGCACCAACGATAGGGGCAAATCACAATCTATCACTCAGGACACCACTGAGCGTAACTGTTCGTATATGGTTTCTTTCTCTTCTCAAACGCCCCTCTCAGATTCTTGTTTTTCCAAGCTCGGTCCTTGTCCGGGCTCTTTTATTATTCCTTTTGTTCTTCCCATGTGGCTTCCTTGAAAGTCTTTGTTTCTTAATTCCTTGTTGAGATATCGGCGGTAATGGCAAGACTAAACAACTATACTATATAGCTGGGCTATGTCTTCCCCATTGTTCAATTGACGGTTGTCATCGCAACAAGAATCCTTGACCGTTGTCTATTACCACTTCTCCGTCCGAGCGCCAATCGCATATTGCAGCAATAACTATTGTAAATAAAAGAATGATTGAACTATATACCTAAGACATCAAAAGAGCGAGAGAGAAACCGAAGAACCCAATTCTATCAGAGAGGGCCAGAGAAGCCCACTATTTATGGAACGAAACAGCGACATATGACGGCAGTGGAAATGAGATTCAAGCAAAAAAACTGGAAGCGAAGAGAAAATGAATGACAACAGAATTGCTCATTCCATCAGCTGGCCGAGCAATGGCACCAGAGGAAAAGTGGCCAAGGTGAGTCAAACTCGGGCAGCCTTAAACCGAGACTAAAGTATACAGGCAGGCTCCGGCCTGCTCGTAGAAAGTGCATATCGGAAAGCGCCATTTCAAAAATAACATCGGTACCAGGATCACCGAAGAGCTCTCAAGTTTGTCATTCACTCGTCTCATTATTCCTTCATTAGAGTCCTATTCAAGTCCGGTGGATTTTATCGCGCTTCCCTTTTGAATAGTTATCACCTCTATTCTCCCGGTTGTTACTGTTCCTCTATTGACGCCCGACCTTTGCCTGGTGCTTCGTGAATAGAGGTGTTTGGAGAAATGTGTGGATGGTAGCGAGTTCAGCCGTACCTTGCCTTACCGTTTTGACCAGCAGCCAGCTATCTCCTCCCCCATCACTCATCTTATCAGCACCACCATGTGACCTGAACGAGGCTTTACTAAACAATTGTCAAAGGGTTCCGCGGGTATCTTCTGCTAGGAGCCATCAGATTGCACTTGATATACCAAGAGCTTATAAATTTTTACACCCTAGAGAAGCAATCGATACGCGCAACTAGTTCCAAAGCCTTAAGTATAGCTAGGTGCCTAAGTTCCATGTAAAAGCACACTCAGCCCTCGCCAGAGGGCCCAGAACTAGAGCGAGCGCCGACCCCAGAGATCTGGAGGTGGACCTTCCCAGCGTACCTACCGCTTCTCAAAATGTTCGACCCGATTACACCAGTGACCCACCCAATCGAATCTCTTTCTTCCGTCCGCCGCCCGCCGGGCAACATCAAGGCATTCCTCCCAGACTTAAGGTTCCGACCTTAAATCCTGGCGAGTGACAATACGTGATCCCGTTCCCACTGCCTTAAAGAATTAGGATATGAAGATTTCTGACTATCCGCACTTGATATCCGCAATCAATCCTCCGTAAGAGTACATGGTGTGGCGTTCGCAATGGAACGACCTTTGTTGACACGACTACTGTTGCGTCACAAAAGAGGTGAACACTGAGGGTAGTTGTAGGAGAAGCTGTGTCTACAAGTTCCGTTTAGTGAAGGGTAAGGTCACGGCTCATTCACTGCCTCGACTCTTCCCCCAAACCCCTTCCACAGTTCCTGACCCGATTCTCCACAGGCCAGTCCAACATGCCCCCCCTCCCCCGAAATGGACTCCCTCTCCAAGTATGCACTCCACCCTCACTGGGCATGCCAGGTATATCCCCCCTTCCCCGATAATTCCGCCGTCTAAAAATCTTCTTGACACTAACCTTCCATACCGAGATACTGAAATAGCGCAGTAACAGATGTTGCAAGAGAGCCCCACAACGCCGCTGATGCCACTGTCAGATCACTACTGGAAAATGGAATCCTAGATGTTATGAGCATTGGCCGAATACCTCTTATCATTGCAGAGTGTGCCCTAAGCGAAAATGGGCTCACACCACTATTAGTGTGTCGGGTGGACGCGAACATGCCAAACTTGAGAGGGCCCGCCTCGATTTTATATGCGCTATTGCCGGAAAATTCAGGTAAAAGTGCTACTGGCCGATGATACGGGAGAGTTAGCCTCCCTTGGCGGTCCCCCAATTTCACAGCCCTGCATTGGCTATTTGGAGTGGATTCCATGGTACGAAGCAATTGCTATTAGAACGCCCTAGCATAGCGGTGGATAAGGCGAACGGTCCTCAACCAACAGTATTAGAGACTAAGACATATGGCACCAATAGCCGGGCTCGGGACCTCCCCCAGGGGCAAAAGGGTCACCCTGGATGTTCCCCTGAGGAGGGGGCGGGTGCCGCTACATGGAGCAACTGCTCCGAATGACTCCGGCATGCTTAGGATCTCCCTTCGGGATGAAAGGGCCGACATCGACCTTTTTGTCCAGAGGAGGAGAGACACCGTTGCGTATATAATACTATAGCAGTCACATTCCATAATGTGCCGCGGCACCCATGTTCCTAGCTTACCCTAAAACCCACACCTCTTTGGGGACTGAATCGATCCTGCATTTGGCTATCCCCTGCTCAGTGAGGTCGGTAATCAATGCCTTGCGGGAGCGTGCAAGGACAGATCTTGATTCGTTTGATCAAAATAAAAGACCTACATTCAATATCGCAGCATCTAGAAGGAGGGAGGGCAGTCACCATCCAATTGCGGCTATGTCGGGACGATATTCATGTTGGAAAGTCAGATTGGAGGGGGACAGTCAGCAAGAGACTCAGCCCTTCCCAGTTTCCCAGAGCTTGCGAGATGCTTAACCGTCACGAAGTTTGCTGATAATAACGGGGTCGAACATCTTTATATGGCAATCAAGCCCGGAATAGATGGAAGAAAGAGGAGTCGTAAAACAAGGGTTAGAAGGAGTAACGCTCCGTTTTCCCGGAGGTCTCGGGGAGGAGCTCGATTCCGGTAAGATTTTGTGTGCCGTCAACTCACAAATTTGTCAGTTTTGGTGATCCCCTGCGGGCGAGAGCTGTATGCTAATCCACCACTATAAAACCTCCTCAAAAATCTTGTACTAGGGTGTGAGCAAAAGTACGGCGAAGTCTTGGCTGCCATTTACAAAGAAATTCTGTGAGCCACGTTCGCCAGACTTACCCACAACCCCCGGTACAACAGTCTCATGATATAATATTCATGCTTTATTATGACCCCAAAGGCCAGCATTGTGCACCAGGCGAGGAGTCCCGAAGATAAGTTCAAATCCCGCAAGATTCCTATACCAACCCCCTACCCCCCCCCCCTAAAAAAAAGCCCAATCTAAGCCAGAGCCCTCGAGAACCTAGCATAACTGATTCCGACAGAAAGCTCAGCAACCTCATATTCCAGAAATTTGGTTCAGCACCGTACCCAAATTGGCCAGCTTTAATCGTTCAGTCCTACAGTCGTTGCGCTGCTCTTATTAACGGTCAAAACACCAAAGCAATTGTTCTATCTTGCGAGTGACAATCCGTGAATATTACAGGCTGTCATGCATCATTCGAAGCCCCTCTCCAATCCGTCAGCAGCCCCAGGGAGGAAAATAAAATATAAAATACAAAGAAATTTCCTTCAAATACCAGCAGCCATCTCATCTCTTCCTTAACATGAATAGAAACAGCTCTCACCCACGCTCCCAAGACTCCCAGTTCGGACATTATTCCAACCTGGAGTTACGTACTGTACCTATATAAAATACGATATAAGTTACTTCCCTTCAACCCCTCTCCTCCCAACGATCCCAGAATCTGCGGGGGGGGGGGGGGGCGGGGGGGGGGGGGGGGGGGGGGGGGGGGGCGGGGGGGGGGGGGGGGGGGGGGGGCG